>FWWM01002906.1_pt1 | contig 44208 bp, 37 predicted proteins | sample 2228351 | NCBI WGS metagenome assembly FWWM01 (sample SAMEA103939774, study PRJEB20133) | metagenome
CGTCGGTGTCTCCGTAGGGCTGGGCGTCTCTGTGGGCGTGGCCGTTGGCGTCTCGGTAGGCGTTGGTGTCTCCGTAGGGGTGGGCGTCTCTGTTGGCGTGGCCGTTGGCGTCTCGGTAGGCGTTGGTGTCTCCGTAGGGGTGGGAGTGGGCGTCTCGATCTCGCGGGAATTGAAGCTGGGCCCGCAGTCCTTCCTCGTTTGGTCGTTGGAGGCGGTGAACTCCACAAAGTTCTTGAAGTGGCCGGTGGGCATGGTGGAGGCCGACCAGCTGAAGGTGTGGGTGCCCGGGCCGTAAGTGTTGCCCTCGGGGTCCGGAGAGATGGTCACGCCGGCGTCAAAGTCGGCATTCTCCTTGTTACAGCTAGGGCCGCTACCGCCGCCGGTCCAGGTGATGAACTGGTCGAAGACATCGATGATCTCGATGACGCCGCTGGTCACCTTCAATTTTATTGTGCCGGAGTTCCAGGAGCTGGCGGTCTTTTCGACGCTCCAATCGGCCGGACCGCCGGGAGTGGCAGTGGGGCTGGGCGTGTCACCTTTTTTTGCGAGCTCCACCTGCGGTGTAGGCTCGGGAGGTGCCGCGAGCCCCGGCACCAGCAGTGCGACCATAGCTCCCGCCATGGTCAGGGACAGCAGGGGGCTAGCTAGCCTTCTGATACTAAAGTTCACCGATGAGGTCTCCTATGGTGGTGTACAGCCCTGCCTGCCCAACGCGGCGGAGCTTTGCCCGATAAGCAGTACCTGTAAACCAGCGCCCGTGGTACTAGTTTCCTTTAGGACTATGGTACGGCACGGTCTGCTGGTTGTCAAGGGTTTTGTACGTGTAATTAAGGAAAAAAGTACGGAAGTACTTTTGGTGCCGGATGCCGGCGGCGGCCTTGAACCCCAAGGAGCCCCCTCCTTGGATACTACCGGAGTACTAGGAAGCTTTGGGTGCCCAGCGGCCCCCGAAGCTCTTAGGCATGAAGTGCAGGACCGCTCCCCTTGACTTGTCGCTGCGCTGGCCCGCACAGGCCCGCGGCCCTAAGGGTGATATGGACTAGCGTGGCCTGTGGAACCCGCAGGGACACCCTAGCCTTTGGCGACCCTTCCCCGGAGCCCCGCAGGCGGTACACGTCGGACTGCAGGTAGCGATCGTGCTGGACGGGGAAGGCTGAGCTGAAACTGGGGAGGGCCGCCCTCGCCGAAAGCAGAGGTCCTCCCGCCAGACAGCGCTTCGGCAGGGCCACCTCCGGCTTACGGAGGTTGAGCTGTGGATCTCTGGTCATGGCGAGCGGGTCGCAAGGGTGGGTTGCCTGTTGTGTCTCATTGGTGTTCGGGTTAGCGGAGTCTCGTGTAGGTGTCTGCCCAGTTCCGCGGGCTGGGTACCCTGAACCTGTCCCAGGTTTCTTTAGGTAGCATGTAGGGGCAGGCTCGGCACCGACGTAGGGGCCCTGGCAGGGGCTCCCCCAGCAGATGCGAATTAGGTCGGCGGCGTGAGGCTCTGTGCTCCCTCCCGAGAGCTGCATCAAGGGGGTGAGGAGCCTGACCTGCGGGTCAGTCCTGCTCGTCGGCCTGTTCTTCCGAAGCCCGTCTGGCGTAGCGCTGTTCTATGGCCTTCTCCGGTCCCCGGAGGAGGGTCATGAGTCCCACGACCACCAGGGTGGAGAGTAAGGAGAGCAGATACAGGCCAGCGCCGGCCATCACTCCCACGGCGGCGACGAACCAGATGCCCGCTGCGGTGGTGAGCCCTCTCACGCCGCTCTCGGTGCGGAGGATGGTGCCTGCTCCCAGAAAGCCGATCCCTGTGACCACCTGCGCGGCGATCCGCGAGCTATCGGATCCCGGGAAGCCGTAGACGCCTGCCACCGTGAAGATCGCAGCGCCGGCCGCTACCATCATGTGGGTACGCAGGCCGGCGGGCCTGGCAGCCCGCTCCCTCTCGAAGCCCACTATGGCCCCCAGCAGGAGCGCCAGGGCGATCCTGAGACCTGGCTCCAGTTCGGAAAGGCTTAGCGGCATCCCAAACCCCTCGGGCAGCGGAAGATCTAGCCCTGCCCACTGCCCGTTCTCTTCCGCAGTTGGCAACATTATCGGCCGAAAGGGACCGGGCCGGCAAGGGGCCCGAGGAGGCTGTGCCTTGAGCCGCTATCCCCAGGCAATTGCCCAGGTGCCTCCCTGGGCGGCGCTGAAGCCTCCGAGGGTCGGCAAATCCTCGTCTGCCGTTTGCTTCTTCGAAGCCGACCGGGGCTTTCCTGGCGAAACTTCTGGGTTTAGGCCGGGCAGGCCACGGGGAACGTCGATGCCTTGTGACGAGGGGCTAGGTAGGGTGGCGGGTTGGCTCTGAACAGGCGTGGTCCGTGGGGTGGCGTGTTGGGGGTTGGTGCGATGAGGACGGTGCGGGTAAGGTAGGCGGTGTTGCCTCTCCTATCTCTGGCAGGCGCCCGTGCAGGGACCTGCGCTCTTCGGTGGGTCGCTCCTCAGGTGTGCCCTGGGGCGCCGGGGCCTCCGAGGTCTGGCCTGGGCAGCATAGCCTAGCGGGTGTGGGCGTGGCCTTGGCCTGGTCCGAGGCGATAAGTGTGGCTCTGGGGGCATCGGTGGAGGTATGGCTGACCCTCGGGCCATGGGGCTGGCGCGGTCTCGGGACGGAGCTCGGCGGTCTGTGGAGGGCTGGATAGGGCGTACCTGTCTCGGCTTCGGGCCTGGGACCCGGCCGTGGCCGGGTCAATCCCTGCAGATCAGGTTCACCAGCGTGCGCACGGGGACGCCCGTGGGCCCTTTGGGGAGATAGGGCTTTCCCTTATCCTCCCACACCGTGCCTGCCACGTCCATGTGGGCCCAGCAGGCGCTTCCTACGAACTCCTTCAGGAACATAGCGCCCTGGATAGGCGATGCCTCTCGACCGCCGCTGTTGATAAGGTCGGCGATATTGCTTCGGAGCAGTTCGCGGTACTCGTCGAAGGTAGGAAGCTGCCACGCCTTCTCGCCGGCTCGGCGGGCGGCGGCCAGCACCTCGTCCACCCACTCCTGGGGTGTCCCCATGACGCCGCTGGCGATGGTACCCAGGGCAACCACGCAGCCTCCTGTCAGCGTGGCGGCATCGACGATGTGGGTGGCTCCGAGCTTGGTGGCGTAGACCAATGCATCGGCCAGCACCAGGCGTCCTTCGGCGTCGGTGTTGGTGATCTCGATGGTCTTGCCGTTGGAAGCCGTGAGCACGTCGCCGGGCCTGTAGGCCCGGCCGCTGGGCATGTTCTCGGCGGCCGCCACCAGTCCGATCACGTCAACCTGGGGCTTCAGCCGCGCTATGGCCGTCATGGCCCCGATCACGGCGGCCCCGCCGGCCATATCGTACTTCATCTTGTCCATGCCTTCGGCCGGCTTGAGGGATATGCCACCGGTGTCGAAGGTTATGCCTTTGCCCACCAGGGCGTAGGTGCGCTCCCCCCGACCCCCTCGGTAGCGGAGGACGATGAGCTGAGGCGGATTGTCGCTGCCCTGGCCCACGGCAAGGAAGGCTCCCATGCCCTCCTGCCGCATGCGGTCGGGCCCCAGCACGTCGAACTCGAGCCCGTGCTGTTGGGCTATCTCCCTTGCCCTCTCCGCAAGGGCCGGAGGCGTGAGGCGGTTGGGCGGTTCGTTCACAAGGGTCCGGGTCAGGTTTACGGCCTCGCCGACGATCCGTCCCCGCTCGAGGGCATCCTGGCTTGCCTGCAGGTCCTCAGCCCTGTCCACCAACAGGGTGACCCTCGAGGTGGCGATGGGTTCCCTCTCGGAGGTCTTGTAGGCTGCGGGGTCGAACTCGCCGATCACCGCCCCCTCGGCGGCGGCCTGGGCGGCCTCAGCCGGACCGATGCCCCTGAGTGCGAGGCCCACGTGGGCGATCCCTCTCCTTCCCAGGTACCGCACGGCAAAGGCGGCCAGCTCCCTGGCGCCGTTGGGGTCGAAGTCCGATGCCTTGCCCATGCGGACCACCAAAAGCCGGCCGGCCTTCAGGGCACCGTCGGTATAGAGGGACGCCGCTTCGAATTTGCCCTTGGGGAGCTCTCCGGAGGCCAGGAGCCTGGAAAGACGGCCGTCCAAAGCCCTGTCCAGGTCGGCAAGAAGGTCCTCGGAGCCCTGCTCGCCCTCGAAGACGTTGAGGACCAGGGCATCGACCTCCATCTGTTGCAGGGGACCGTGATAGCTGTTCACATCCATAGGCCAGAACCTTATTCGTCAAAGAGGAACACGGGTTCCCGGTAGTAGCGGATCTCCTTGTTTACCAGTTTTCTCCTGATGTAGTCCTCGAGCCAGCGGTTCTTCTCCTCCAGTGGGGCATCCTCCCGCAGGATGTCGAGGCTTATGTTGACCCGCAGTGCCCTTCCTGGGATTATGTGCCGCGTGATGCCCGGCGGCACCCTGAACCCCTGGCTCACCACCGAGATTATATCCTGAGGCGTGAGCCTCGGGAAAACCATGGCCGCGGTGGCCATGGGGTAGCTGGAGAACATCTCCCTGGGGTGGGTGGTTATGACCCTCTGTATGTCGCTGCGGCCCTCGTAGATCTCGACGATCCTGTTGAGCAGCCGTATCTGGTCGAGGCTTGTCCCGGGGCCTCCGAGGCCGTAGATCTCTAGGCTGGGGAAAGCCAGGAACGCGGCGATCTGTCGCGCCTCCAGCTGGGCCAGGGCCTCACCATAGGACATGGGCCGTGGCTCGGCGCCGGGTATGCCTGCCAAGACCTCGAGAAACTGGTCGCGCGTCACCTGGGTGATGACGTGGTTCCAGTTGAGCAACTCTATGCCTGGATCGTCGTAGTGGACTATCTGCACCAAGATGTGGGGGCACCCCAAGGCCCTTATTACTGTTGCCCTGTTCGCCCCATCCAGCACTACATAGTGCGGACTCCCGGGCATAGGGGCTACTATGGGCGGATTGCGAAGGACGTTCTCCTCGCGCAGTCGCGCCATTAACCTGCTCTCGCGGTTGATGTCTGACCTCTCGTGAGGAACTAAAGAGGACGACTCGACAAACCTGAGGAGCGGGAGCTGTGCCTGGGTCTCGCTGTTCAGCCTCCGGGGAGCGTCCATGGTAGTCATCCTTGTACATACCTCTTCGTATGTGAGCTGGGGCCGGCTCTGGCGGCACCATTATATCACGCTAAAAGCTGTTGAGTTCAGCTAATTTTGAGGTTGGTCAGCCAGACCCCGCCGATGACCAGCAGGGCTGACAGGCCCAGGGTCGGTGAGAGGTGCTCTCCGAGCAGGAGGGCTGAGAGGGCGGTCGTGGCCAGGGGCACCAAGTTGGCGAAGATGCTCGCCCTGCCGGCTCCTATGGCCGACACGCCCTTCACCCACCACAGGGTGGCCAGCACGTTGGCGGCCAATGCCAGATATGCGGCCAGGGCTAGGGAGGAGGGCTCCAGGGCGCCAGGGCCCATGCGGAACCATGCGGTGGCTCCTAGCGGCAGGAGGACTAGAGAGGCCAGGAGGGACGTGGCGGCGGTTACCTGCAGGGGGACGGACCTCCTGAGGGCTAGCCAGCTGAGCACAGTGTAGGCGCTCCAGCACGTGGTGCTTCCCAGCACGAGGAGGTCGCCGACCAGGCGCATCTCACCGCCTGCCAGGGCCGGCAGGCCGATGAGTGTGGCCACTCCGGCGAAAGAGAGGGATATGCCGAGGACCTTGTTGATGGTCAGCCGCTCCTTGAGGGCCGCCCTGGCCAACAGGGCGGTGATGGCGGGACCCGCCGCGGCGATCAGGGAGGCGTCCGACGCCAGGGTTAGCTCCAGGCCCAGGAGGAACAGCACGTTCTGAAGGGGCAGTACGACCGTTCCGGCCCACAGGATCGGCCTCCTGGTGTCTGGCGCCCACAGCCTTCGCAGGGGGGCGGCTGCCAGGGCTGGCGACAGGAGCAACCCTGCAAGGAGGTATCGGAGGGTTGCCAGAACGATAGGATCGAGCTGGTCCAGGGCAAGCTTCGCGGCTATGTAGCCTGTAGACCACAGCACTGCCGAGGAGGTGAGGTATAGATAGGTTCTGAACTCTAGCGATGGAGGCCGCACTGGTTAGCCATGGTGCGCTGGCCCGCTACGGGTGCCTTAGTTGGCGACTAACGCCCACGAGCCCGTTGGCCTAGCGCATTGGGCACTCCTCCTCCTGGAATCGCTCGCCCCTGGATGCGCGACGTGCCGTTGCCCTCTACGGACGAGGGTGCTGAAATTTTACCCCGTGGCCCTCACCGGCCACCCGGGCTAGGCCATGCCCATTTCCCCGGTGGCCGTGCATCTTGGCAACCGTTGCCGGCCTGTTTACCTCGGGGAGTGGGTTGGGCAGGCCGGTCCTTCTTGCCCTGGCCACGGGTGGGCAAGCTGGACGCACTCCTCCCGCGCTGATGCAGCTGGAGGATCGATGGGCCCCTTGGGCCCCTAGGTGTGCCCGGGCCTTGCGGTTACCTACGGCCACCGGCCATGGCGGGGATTATGGATATCTCGTCGCCGTCCTTGACCGGGGTATCCTCTCCGGCCAGGAAGCGCACGTCCTCCTTGTTTACGTATATGTTGATGAACCTGCGGAGGGTGCCGTCCTCGTTGCAGAGGCGGGCCTTGATGCCCGGGAACTGGCTCTCCAGGTCATCGATGACTTCTCGGAGCACCTGGCCATTGGCAGTAACCTCAGCCTGCTCGTTGGTGAGACGCCGCAGAGGGGTCGGAATACGGACTCGGACTGCCATATGTGGAGCGATCTCCTTTCCGTGAAGTGTTAGCCTTCAGCACTCGCTTACCCTTCTTATGCGCCTGTCCTCCCACAGGGGAGTGGAGAGGTAGCGGTCGCCAGCATCCGGGAAGACGGTGACCACCGCGCCCTTTCGGAGCTCCATGGCCAGCTTTAGGCAGGCGGCCATGGCTGCGCCGGAGGAGGGGCCTACCATGAGCCCTTCCTCGAAGGCCAGCCTCCTGGCCATCTCGTAGGCTTCCTCAGTGGTGACCGAGAGCTTCATGTCGGGCAGGGACGGATCGTATATTCCGGGCGGGAAGAGGGAGCTCTCCAGGTGCTTGAGGCCCTCTATCCCGTGCATTCCGCTGTCGGGTTCGACGGCCACGACCTTTATCCGGGGGTCGAACTCCTTTAGGCGGCGGCCGGTTCCCACCAGGGTGCCGCTGGTGCCTATGCCCGCCACGAAATGGGTCACCTGTCCCTTGGTCTGGGCCAGGATCTCAGGCCCTGTGGTGAAGTAGTGGGCTTTCCAGTTGGCGGGGTTGTTGTACTGGTCCGGCATGTAATAAAGCTCCGGGTTCTGCTCGTAAAGCCGCCGGGCCTCCAGTATGGCGCCGTCGGACCCCTCGAGGGGATCTGTGAGCACCAGCTCGGCGCCGTAGGCCTTTAGGAGGCGCTTGCGTTCCTCCGAAACGTGGGCGGGCATGACCAGCTTGACCCGGTACCCCCTGATGCGGGCTATCCAGGCGTAGCCTATGCCCGTATTGCCGGAGGTGGCGTCTAGTATGACCTTCCCGGGCCGGAGCTGGCCACTGCGTTCGCCCTCCATGATCATCCAGAGGGCGGCCCTGTCCTTTACGGAGCCGCCAGGGTTGAACCACTCGGCCTTGGCCAGGATGGTGACGCCCTCGGGCAGTTGCCTGGTAATGCGGCTAAGCCTGAGCAGGGGTGTGTTGCCCACCCTGGCCAGAAGGCTCTCTCCGAGGGAACCCTTCTCCAGTTCGGTGTTTATCCAGTCCAGAATCCTGCTCATGGATGCGGGCATGGACCTAAGACGCGACCCTCTGGGAGGGCAGACCGCAGAACTCCTCGTAGTCTATGAGCTCGTGGATGGTGGGGTTGTCCCCACACACGGGGCAGGTCGGATCGCGCCTGATCTTCACCTCCCTGAACTCCATGGCTAGGGTATCCACCAACAGCAGTCTGCCGACCAACGGCTCGCCGATGCCTAGTATTAATTTTATAGCTTCTATCGCCTGAATTACCCCGATCAGCCCAGGCAGGACGCCCAGCACTCCCGCTTCGGCGCAGCTGGGTGCCATGCCTGGCGGAGGAGGCGCCGGGTAGAGGCACCTGTAGCAGCCCTGGCCGGGCATGAACACCGTCACCTGCCCCTCGAAGCGGAAGATGGAGCCGTCGATGAGGGGTTTGCCCAGCATGACGCAGGCATCGTTCACCAGGTAGCGCGTGGGGAAGTTGTCGCATCCGTTGATCACCAGGTCGTAGTCCTTCAGGATGTCGAGGGCATTCTCCGAGCTCAACTGCACCTGGTGAGTTATCACCTTCACGTCCGGGTTGATGTCGGCGATGGTCTCCGCGGCGGACACCACCTTGGGCCGGCCCACGTCGTGGGTATGATGGAGTATCTGCCTCTGGAGGTTGCTTAGGTCGACCACGTCGAAGTCCACGATGCCGATGGTGCCTACGCCGGCTGCGGCGAGGTATAGGGCCACGGGCGAGCCCAGGCCGCCTGCGCCTACCAGGAGCACCTTGGACTCCAGCAGGGCCCTCTGACCCTGGCCGCCTACTTCGGGCATGATGATGTGCCTGCTGTAGCGGGTCACCTGCTCGGGCGTGAAGGCGAAGGCCCCCCCGGCCATGGCCGGTATGATGGCCACTTGGTCTCCATCCTGAAGGGGGGTTTGAGTGCCCTGCAGGTCACCGATCTCCGTGTCGTTGACGTACACGTTGACGTACCGGGCCAGCTGGCCCTGAGGGTCCAGCACTCGAGCGGCTATCTCCGGGTAGTTGGCCTTGAGGTTAGCCAGCAGCTCCGCCACGTTGGATCCTTGAACCCAGATGGTGGCGCTGTTGCCCGTTAGATGCCTTAGCGATGTAGGTATGTAGACCTTGATCATCTGTCCCTAGACCTCCCGTTCCGTTAGCCAATGTTGACGCTCAAATAGCGTTCGCCGGTGTCTGCCAATACGGTGACCACGGTCCTGCCCGGCCCGAGGCGGCGGGCCACCTGGAGGGCCGCGAAGACGTTGGCGCCCGAGGATATGCCCACCATCAGGCCCTCCTCCCGCATCAACCTGAGGGTCATGGCGAAGGCGTCCCTGTCATCGACGCGTATGATCTCATCGATGATATCCAGGTTCAGCACGCCGGGGATGAAGCTGGCACCTATGCCCTGGATGCCGTGGATGCGCGGCCTTCCGCCGCTGAGCACAGGCGAACGGGCGGGCTCCACGGCTACCACCAGGATGTTGGGGTCCTTGTCCTTGAGGACCTCTCCAACCCCTGTGATGGTGCCACCGGTGCCGACCCCGGCCACGAAGGCATCGATGCGGCCGTCGGTGGCCTGCAGTATCTCCTTGGCGGTGGTCTTCCGATGGATCTCGGGGTTTGCTGGGTTCACGAACTGCTGGGGCATAAAGTAGTCAGGATTCTCAGCCACCAGCTTCTCGGCCGCGTACACGGCGCCCGTCATCCCCTCTATGGCGGGGGTTAGGACCACCTGAGCGCCGTACCGCGCCAGGAGTGTGCGCCTTTCCACGCTCATATCCTCGGGCATGGTGAGTATCAGCTTATAGCCCCTCGCGGCGCACACCATGGCCAGACCTATGCCCGTGTTGCCGCTCGTGGGCTCCACTATGGTGGCCCCGGGCTTCAGGATGCCCCTCCGTTCGGCATCCTCGATCATGGAGAGGGCTATCCTGTCCTTCACGCTCCCCGCCGGGTTGAGGGACTCCATCTTGCCCAGCACCGTCGCCATGCCGGGCTCCACCACCCGGTTCAGGCGCACGAGGGGCGTGTTGCCTATGAGCTTGGTGACGTCCTCAGCTATCCAGGTCATGGTCCAAGCCTATATGTGGTACATCTGCCTGGTGGGCGAGGCCTCCATCTCCAGCAGGTCGGCCACGGTGGTGGCACTTAAGTACCTTTCGGCCATGGCCTGCAGCTCCATAACCAAGTGTCGGAAGCTGCAGGATCCGGTGAGCTCACAGCCCTCCGTCTTCTCCATACATTCCACCGGGGCCACAGAGCCCTCCAGGGAATGCACCACCTCGGCCACTGTGATCTCCTTCGGGGGGCGCGCCAACTCATGGCCTCCCCTCGGGCCCCGGTAGCTTCGGACAATTCCGGCCCTACGCAGGGTCACCATGAGCTGATCCAGGTACGCCTCCGGCACGTTCCGGCGGGCGGCTATTTCTGAGGTGGATACGGGCCCGTGACCGTACCTTTCGGCCAGATAGGTCACCGCTCTCAGCCCGTAATCGGTCCGCGTGGTCAGCTTCAGCATGGCCTTCCACTAACTTGATAACTTAACTTAACATCTTAAGTTTATCGCCGGCCTGATGCCTTGTCAAGGAAGGGCTGGCCTGCAGCGTCCTTGGGCTGTGCCTGGCTGCCATTGCCGCCCCCCATCCTTTGGCCGGACGGGCACACCGGCCCTCGATATGACATGGCTCTGTCCCTCCAAGGGGTGGGTGCCGTGTCGGGCTCGGGATGGGCGTCGGGTGAGGCCGCCTGTGAGTGCCCCTAGCAGAGGCGGCCGACTGAGGGGAGCCACCGTGCCAGCATCGTGATGGCCACCGGGAGCGCTTCTCGGAGCCTCTGCGCAGACCCTGCCGGCGGCGGTCTGCAGGAAGGGGAGGCATCCTCGTGACCTTTCGAGCTCCCGCGAGAGGCGGCACCCGCGGAGCGGACGGAGCGCGCGGACTGCCGGCAGGGCGCGGAGGTGAAGGTCCACCGACCCGCCGGCCGCATATCCTGCAAGATTCGGCATTCTGCGCAACAGCCTCTGCGCTGGCAGACCAGCGCAGAGGCATGCGGGCCGGCCGCGTCGGTGCTGACGATGCAGCTGACAATCGAGCTGGCGACATGTGCTGGCCCTGCCGTTTAAGGTATGCTAGGCATCGAGTGGCCGAGGCGGGCCTGGCCAGGACGCTGAGGTTTCCCGCTGCCATGGCCAGCTGAGAAGCTTCGAGCCCTTTCTGCTGACCTTGGAGGGCTGTCATGGGGAAGCGACGGATCGAGATAATGCCGGGGCCTGACACCCTGGCCCAACTGGCGGGTCAGATCATCGCCGACACGGTCACCGAGGCCATAGGGGCTAGAGGAAGGGCCTGCCTCGCCCTGTCCGGCGGCAGTACCCCTCTACTTACCTACAGGATGATGGCCGAAGCCCTTGGAGACCTGGTGCCCTTTATCCACGTCTTTCAGGTAGATGAGCGCTACGTGCCGGCGGACCATCCGGCCAGCAACTACCGCATGCTGAACGAGGCCCTGTTGCAACCCCTCGGCCTGCCGAAGGACCACGTCCACAGGGTGCCCACTGAGGCAGAGACGCCACAGAGCGCCGCCGAGCTTTACGAGGAGGACATTATGGCCTACTTCTCCCTCTCGGCAGGTCGGTTCCCATCCTTCGATCTGGTGCTGCTGGGGCTCGGAGCCGACGGGCACACGGCATCCCTTTTCCCTGGTAGTCCGGTGCTCCAGGAACGCCGCCGCATTGCGGCGGCCGCGTATCACAAGGCCCAAAAGATGTGGAGAATCACCCTCACGCTTCCCGTCCTTAACGCGGCTAGGAACGTGATGTTTCTGGTAACCGGTGGTGAGAAGAGTGAGGCGGTACGGAGGGTCCTTTCAGGGGATGAGACCTTGCCTGGGTCCCTGGTGAGGCCCGAATCGGGACGCCTCCTCTGGCTGTTGGACAGCGCTGCGGCAGGCCTGGAGGGGGTGGCAGGGGGCGGGCGAGGGAACCCGCCCCCTGCTGGCTCATGAGGTTGGGGTTGGCGTCGGGCTCCGCTTGGGTGCTGGCAAGGGGCCAACCTTCTTAACGATCAGGGCGTCGGAGCTGTCGTCCTTGGTCACCACGATCACCTGATCGCCCTGGTTGATGGCCTGGATGCTTCCCCTAGGGGGCCTAGCTCCTACCACTGTGTTGGCCGTGATGTTGAAGGTTCTGGTCTCGTTCGTGCCGTTCACAGTGATGGTGATGCTGTTAGAGGACACCGAGGTCACGGTGCCCGGGGTGGTGTAGATAGTGTGCTTCTGGCCGTTGGCGTCGGTGTATGAGAACTGACCGCCGAGGAAGTGGCCGAAGCGCTGTTCCGGCGGCACGCTGCGCAGGTCCTCCAGGAAGCCCAAGCCGAAACCGAACTTGTGGCCCCAGCCTCGGGCCCAGAGCCCAACGGCGGGCGCACCGGCAGGCTTGCCGTTGCTGCCCGACAGGGCGGCGTAGGCGGTGCCGCTGGCGCCCGCGCCCTTGGCCGCCGCAGGAAGGGCCGCGAAGACGCCTACCGCCAGAAGGCCTACCACCACCAGCCCCAACAGCAGTTTGCCCCTCTTGCTCATGCCTTTTCACCTCCTTTCCGGACAATCTGGGGATCCCCTCCATGAGCTAACACAGCCTGCCTGCCGGACAGGTTTCAGGGACCGCTGGGATGCCCATGCTATAATTTGCCAGTGGCTGAACACTCTCTGCAGCGCGGTGATACCTTGCTTACCGAGGAACAGAGGACAGAACTGAAGGAAAAACTTCTAGCCGAGAAGGCTCGGCTGCAAGCCGAATTGGCAGAGCTGGTGAAAGAGCTCAGCTCGACGGAGATCGCTGAGGGCCGCGAGAGGCCCAGTTATGGCGACGACCTGGCCGAGGATGCCAGCGAGATCTTTGAGATGGAGAGGACCACATCCCTCAAGCGCAACATCGAGGACCTGTTGGCGCAGGTGAATCGGGCGCTCCACAAGTTCGAGCACGGCACCTACGGTATCTGCGAGCGTTGCGGCAGTCCCATCGAGTATGGCAGGCTGGAGGCCATACCCTATGCCGCCCTGTGTCTGCGTTGCAAGGCCTTCGAGGAGGCGAGGCGCTGAGAGGTAGCCCCTTGGTGCGATCGTTGGCTCTCTACGGCACTGCCCTGGCGGTGTTTATCCTGGATCAGGTCACGAAGTACCTGGCCCTTCTGTACGTGGCTCCTGCCGGCCGGGGTGGGATCAAGGTCCTCGGACTGCCTTTGTACCTCACGTACGTGACCAATACTGGGGCAGCTTTCGGAATTCTCAGGGACCAGGGCCTGCTCCTGACCTTTGTAGCCGTCCTGGTGATAGCCCTAACGGTGTACATGGAACGCAGGGGTACTCCGGGCGGCCTATGGCTGCGCACGGCCCTGGGCCTCCAGCTCGGAGGAGCGTTGGGAAACCTGGTGGACCGCTTGCGGCTGGGGTACGTGGTAGATTTCATCGACCTCCGGTGGTGGCCTGTGTTCAACCTGGCCGACAGCGCCATAGTGATAGGTGTGGTTGCCGTGGTCGCCTTAATGCTCTTCGCGGGCCCCAGGTCAACGGGTGCCCCGGAGGCCCATGGACGGAGGGGAAGCTGAGCTCCGAAGGGTAGAGGCCGGACCGGACGATGCCGGCAAGAGGCTCGATGTCTTCTTAGCGCAACGGTTCCCTGACCTTTCTAGATCCCAGATACAGCGTCTCATCCACAGCGGCCTGGTCACCGTGGAAGGCGTAGTAAAGCCTGAGCCTTCTTTCAGGATCAGGCCAGGCATAGGGGTGACGATAACTGTCCCTCCCCCGCCGCCTTCGGAGTTGAGGCCTCAGCCCATTCCCCTCCGGGTGGTCTACGCCGATGAGGACGTTATAGTGGTGGATAAGCCACCGGGTTTGGTGGTGCATCCGGCTCCCGGTCACCCTGAAAACACCTTGGTAAACGCCCTTCTGGCCCAATTCCCCGATCTGGCGCTGGCGGGTGGGCTTCGGCCCGGCATCGTCCATCGGCTGGACAAGGAAACCAGCGGCCTAATGGTGGTGGCCCGCAACGAAAGGGCCAAGCGGAGCCTCATCGAGCAGATCAAGGCGAGGAAGGTGCTCAAGCTCTATCTGGCACTTGTCTGGGGCTGCCCTGAGCCCCCTGAGGGTACCATCTCGGACCCGATAGGCCGGCACCCCATCCACCGGAAGAAGATGTGGGTGGTGCCGTGGGGAAGGCCTGCAATCACCCACTATCGTGTGCTCCGCAGGGCGGGGCCCTTCTGCCTAGTGGAGGTGAGGTTGGAGACGGGACGTACCCACCAGATCCGGGTCCACTTCGCCCACACCGGGCATCCTGTGGCAGGGGACAGCGCCTACAGCAGGCCCAGGAAGCCGAGCCCACCGCGGCAGTTTCTACATGCCTGGAAGCTGGGCTTCTTTCTGCCCAGCTCCGGGCAGTGGCAGGAATTTGCGTCGCCATTGCCTGCCGATCTTGCCGACTTCCTGGCGGCTGCGGAGGCCCTATAATTGCCCTTGGAGGTCGTAGGATGGAGTTCCGCCTAGAGACCCCCTTGAGGCCCACTGGCGATCAGCCCGAGGCCATTGCGAAGCTGGTAGAGGGGATCCGCAAGGGCTATAAGTTCCAGACCCTGCTGGGCGTCACCGGTTCGGGCAAGACCTTCACCATGGCCAATGTAATTGCCCAGGTGCAACGGCCCACCCTAGTTATTGCGCACAACAAGACCTTGGCTGCCCAGCTCTACGCTGAGTTCAGGGAGTTCTTCCCGCACAACGCTGTCGAGTACTTCGTGTCGTATTACGATTACTACCAACCCGAGGCCTACGTGCCCCAGACCGACCTGTACATCGAGAAGGATGCCGAGATCAACGATGAGATCGACAAACTGCGCCATGCCGCCACCAAGGCCCTCTTCGAGCGCCGCGATGTGATCATCGTTGCCAGCGTATCCTGCATCTACGGCCTTGGTTCCCCTGAGGAGTACGGCAAAGTGATCATCACCCTCGAGAGGGGCAAGCCGGTCAGGCGGGACAGGGTCCTCCGGCATCTTGTGGATATCCGGTACGAGCGCAACGATGCCAACCTCACGAGGGGTACCTTCAGGGTCAGGGGCGATACCCTGGAGATCTGGCCTGCCTACGAGGAGACGGTAGTGAGGGTCGAGCTCTGGGGGGACGAGATCGACCGCATAGTAGAGCTGGATCCCCTCACGGGGGAGATCGTTCAGGAGAGGGAGCGGGTGGACATATACCCGGCCAAGCACTTCGTGACCACCCAGGAGAGGCTGGCCCAGGCCATAAGGTCGATCCAGGAAGAGCTGGAACAGAGGCTGCGCGAGCTGGAGGCCGAGGGCAAGATCCTCGAGGCGGCACGCCTCAAACAGCGCACCCTCTACGACCTGGAGATGCTCTCTCAGATGGGCTACTGCGCCGGCGTGGAGAACTACTCTCGCCACCTCTCCGGCAGGGCGCCGGGCCAACAACCTTGGACCCTGCTGGACTATTTCCCGGACGATTACCTTATGTTCATCGACGAGTCCCATATCACCCTGCCCCAGATCCGGGGCATGTACGGGGGCGAGATGTCCAGGAAGAAACAGCTGGTCGACTACGGCTTCCGGCTGCCCTCGGCCTACGACAACCGTCCCCTCAAGTTCAGCGAGTTCGAAGCCCACATCAATCAGTGCATCTTCGTGTCCGCAACCCCAGGGCCCTACGAGTACGAGCACAGCGAACAGATCGTCGAGCAGATCATCCGTCCCACAGGCATACTGGACCCTGAGATCTCGGTCAGGCCGACCCGGGGACAGATAGAGGACCTGATAGGCGAGATCCGGGAGAGGGTATCCAAGGGCCAGCGCGCCCTGGTGACCACCCTGACCAAGCGGATGGCCGAGGACCTGGCCGACTACCTCCAGGAGATGGGGATAAAGACCCACTACCTCCACAGCGAGATTGACACCCTCGAGAGGGTTGAGATCCTCCGGGATCTGAGGACAGGGGTATACGACGTGGTGGTTGGGATCAATCTTCTCAGGGAGGGGCTGGACCTGCCGGAGGTGAGCTTGGTAGCCATCCTGGACGCCGATAAAGAGGGATATCTGCGGTCCGAGGGTGCCCTCATACAGATGATCGGCAGGGCGGCGCGTCATGTGGAGGGCAAGGTGATCATGTACGCCGATACCGTTACAGAGTCGATGCGCAAAGCCATCGACGAGACCTACAGGCGCCGCCAGATACAGATGCGCTACAACGAGGAGCACGGGATCGTGCCTTCTGCCATCGTGAAGCAGGTGAGGGACCTAACGGACAGGGTGCGGGCTGTGGCTGAGGAGAAGGCCCAGTATCTGGTTACGGGCACAGGGCAGAAGCTCGACCGGAAGGCTGCGCTCCGCCTCATTGCCGACCTGGAGAGCCAGATGAAGAAGGCCGCCAAGGCCCTGGAGTTCGAGAAGGCGGCGGCCCTTCGCGATGAGATTGTGCGTCTGCGGCACCAGCTGGCCGAGGGCGGCTAGTCGTTGAAGATTTTTAGGAGCTCGTAGGTGGTGCTTCTCTGGGCTGGGATCCTTCCCATGTCCCTTATGAGCCTTCTGAACTCCTCGGGAGGCATGTACTCGCCGTAGGTGGCTCCTGCCGATCTGGAGATGATCTCGTCCATGAGGGTGCCTCCGAAGTCGTTGGCCCCGGCGTTGAGGCAGACCTGGGCCAGCTTCGGCCCCAGCTTGACCCAGGAGACCTGGATGTTGTCTATCCAGCCGTTGAGCATCAGCCTGGCCACGGCGTGCATCTTCACGTCCTCCATGCCCGTGGGCCCGGGCCTTGCCCCTCCCTCCCTGTACAGCCTGGTGTTCTGGTGGATGAAGCCCAGGGGGACGAACTCGGTGAACCCGCCGGTCTCCTTCTGGATGCTCCTGATGAGGGCTATGTGCCTGGCCCAGTGCTCGGGGCGGTCCACGTGCCCGTACATGATGGTGGCGGTGCTCCTTATCCCCAGCCTGTGGGCGGTGGTGACTATCTCCACCCACTGCTGGGCCGTCAGCTTGTTCCTGGTGAGGATCCTCCTGACCTCCGTGTCCAGGATCTCGGCGGCGGTGCCTGGGATGGTTCCCAGGCCTGCCTCCTTGAGCATCCTGAGGACGCCCTCGATGCTCAGGCCCGTGCGCTTGGAGCAGTAGAGGATCTCGAAGGGGGAGAAGGCGTGGATGTGGATGTCGGGCACCCTCTCCTTGATGGCCAGGCAGATGTCCCTGTAGTAGTATCCGCTCATCCTGGGGTGGAGGCCTCCCTGGAGGCAGACCTCGGTGGCTCCCCTCCTCCTGGCCTCCTCGGCCCTGTCGGCTATCTCCTTCAGGTCCATGAAGTAGGCGTCGGGGTCTTCGAAGTGTTTGGCGAAGGCGCAGAAGCTGCAACCCGTGTAGCAGATGTTGGTGAAGTTTATGTTCCTGACCGCCACGTAGGTCACGATGTCTCCCACCCTGCGGCGCCTCAGCTCGTCGGCGGCGAGCATAAGGGCGAAGAGCTCTGCTCCCTGGGCACTGAAGAGCTTCGTGCCCTCCTCGGCGCTGATCTCGTGGTCTGAGAGGGCCTTGTCCAGTATCCTGGCCGTCTCCAGGTCTATGGCCGAGAGCAGCCTCTCGACCGTCTGTCCCAGGTGCTCCAGTGATACCCGATCCGTTACTGGCATGCCGTCTCCTCCTGCCTCACCAGTCCGCTGGCGTCCACCCACCTCCCTATCCCCTCGAGCACCAGGTAACTGTAGGGCGCAATTCTAGCGTTGGGGCACCGTCCCCACACGGGGACGGTGCCCCAACGGGGTTACTTTTCGGCTGGTTGCGGCTGCAGCTGAAAGGCCCCCTTGGTAACGTGGGCAAGGACCAGGTACAGGAGGAAGCATAGCGGGTAGCCGACGATGGACGCCGATGGAACAACGCCGGACTTCCAAAGGACTACGGCTACCACCCCAGAAACCCCAAAGGTGACAATGCTGAGCGGGTTCCAGTCGCGGATGGTATTCGGATCGTACCTGCGATCCATCTTCCGCGCCGCACTGTAGACCCAGTCGGCCATGGAGATGATAACCACCATGCCAATGCCCAGGGCACCGTACGAGGAAAAGGCCAGCATCTGATCGACAGTGCCGAGGAGGACCAGGACGAAACCGATGAGGTTAACGATGAGAACCCACCACATCCGCTTGGTTACGATCCCAAAGAGCCCGCCAAAGACATTGGACAGGTTGATTGACGGCAGATAGACATTTATGTACTGGACGCTGGTCTGGTAGGTAAGCACGACAACTGCGCCTATCATACCCAACACTATTGCAAAGGGGACCGAGGCATCGAAAGCTGCCAACCCGGCCTGCTGCTCCCCCACGATGGGTATCAGCTTGGCGATCATAGGAAATACGATCAGTATGCCCATGAGGGGGAAAAGGCCGTGGGCCAGCAGGGCCATGACGGGTCCTGCCAGTTTCGCCGACGTCTCCGTTCGGCAGAACCTGCCCAAATTGCCCAGGGTGACGCCCCACAGGCCTATTGCTAGCAAAGACCAGTCCAACGCGCCGCCGAAGCCGCCGGGCATCATGGGCTTGGATGTCATCTCCAGCAGGCGGTCCAGGCTGAACCCGCCTGCCGTGTAGAACCATACGATCCCATAGACGGTGGCCAGGATCCCCAGGGGGAAGGTTACCGTCCCGAACCAGCCCATGAGCTTGTGGCCGAAGAGCGGAACCAGGATGAAGAGGATAGTGAGCGCAATGTAGTAGACCCATAGGGGCAGGGGATAGAGAGCCTCCATAGCCTTGGCCATCCAGTACGCTTCCAGCACCCAGAACGCTATGAGCCCTGCCGCGCACACCAAGGATGGCACAAACGATCCCTTATGACCCCAGCCGTACAGCCTCGCCAGCATGTCGTAAGAGTACCCATGTCGCCAGGAAAGCATGCCGAAGACCAACGCCATGATGGCCATGACGGCGCCCGCACCGACGAATGCCACAACACCGCCCAAGAGCCCGGCCATCGCTACCGGCACGCTGCCCACCGCCAAGTAGTACATGCTCTGCGGAATGCCGGCCATGGCCAAGTAGGCCAGAAGCGTGTTGGCGTACTCCCTCGGCACCGGTTGCAGGGCGTAGTCCTCCATCACCTGTTCCAAGGTTTTTCTCTCGGCGGCCACTGGTGTCACCTCCGTGAAAAGTTTGTGTGGTTCCAGCTAAAAGGCTGCAGTCCCGAAGCTGTACGTCCCGGTCCGCGTGGGCAAGCAAGTTCCCCGCGCCAAGCGCCGGGTCCTGGGCTGGCCAGGTCAGACGAAGGGGATGACCTCCCGGGCGAAGCGTCCGATGGTCTGCCAGGAGTAGGCCTCGTCCTGAGTTGTGACGAATATGGCTATGTCCGTGACCCCGGCGGACCGGAGTTCCCGGGCCTTTGCCACGCAGTCCTCGGGGGTGCCGGCTATGCAGCACTTCATGGCCACCTCGTCTGGTATCAGCCCCTTGTGCTTGGCAGTCAGGTCCAGGTGCTCGTAGAAGCGGTAGGCCTCGGACACGGCCTTCACCACGTCCGCATGCTCTTCGCCCAGCGTCTTAGGTAGCCAGGGTTTGCGGGCTATGTTCCGTGCGGCCGTGGGCCGCACCTTGTCAAGGGCCCGTGCGCGGTCGTCGTCGACGGCTGCATCCAGGGCGGCGATGACCCGCACCGACGATAAATCCTTGCCCGCCCTGCGGCACCCTTCAGCTACGGCCTCGGCGGTAGCGCGAGCTCCTTCGAAGTTCCCGCCCATGTGGCCGTCGACTATAACGCCGTCGCTGATCTGCGCGGCCACCGCTGCCGACCTGGGGCTCATGACTGCAATCTGGATAGGGACACTTCCCCAAGCGTCCGCGCCCGCCAGCCGCACTCTCTGCTCCTGGCCCCAGGTTCCTTCCCTGGCGCCCTCCCAGGGCAAGGCCTGTACTTCCTCGCCCCTGAGCAGGGCCCTTATGAACCCCACGCGCTCCCTCAACACTGAAAGCCTTGCGGGCGAGAGTCCGGCCGTGCGCACGGCGGAGTCTCCGGCGCCGATGCCAAGGATGGCCCTGCCACGGCTGAGCATGTTGAGGGTCATGACGGCGTTCGCCGTCACTGCCGGGTGACGGGTGATGGTGTTGGTCACGCCCGGGCCGAGGAGGACTCTGCTGGTGGCGAGAGCGCAGGCGGCCAGGCAGATCCACACGTCGTTCCATATCATCTGGGAGTCACCCACGTAGACTGCGTCGAAACCGCCCTCCTCCGCAGCATTGGCCAAACGAACTACCGGTTCCACGGTTTCACCCGAATGGGGCCAGATCATCACGCTGAACCGCATGGCTCTCTCCTTCCATCCTTGCTGGTTGGCACCAATCTCATCACGGCGCGCTTTCCCCTGGGAAGCATCTAAAGTTGGGATGCTGGCCCTACCTTTTGACGCATTCGCAGCCAATACTGCAGTTCAACGGTGCTCGACGGGCCGAATTTCAAGTTCCAACTTCCGTTGGACCCCTTTTCCTACCTCCGCCGGAGAGCGAAGCTCCATCTGTCGGGATTGACACGACCGTAAGCAGTGGTACAATCGCTAGTAAATACGCGCCGCGCTTTCCAACGGACCATCTGCACAATGTCGCCGGGTGACCGCTCATGGAACTGGACATCATCAGCTACCTGAGACAGGGCTGGCTCGAGGTAGGCTCCACCCGGATGGTGCTCCTGGAGGTGCGTGGAGGCTTTTATGCCATTCGGGACAGCCTCGAGATGCTCGTGGGACCCGACGTCACCGAGCGCGTCCTATACGAGGCAGGGAATGCGGGAGGGATAAGCTATGCCAACTCGGCGGTGACGGCTGGGACCGTGCCCCCTGGCGTAGACGGATTTCCAGAGTGTGTGCGGGTGTACAGCCGCGCGGGTTTCGGCGATTTCGCTGTCGAGGCCCTCGATCCCGGGGGCGGGTATGCGGTGGTGAGCTGCCGCGATTCCTTTGAGAGCTGGGCCTACCGCGAGCACGGGCGATTACCGGCGCGGAACGTCTGCGACTATTCGTCAGGGGTGTTGGCCGGCTTCCTCCGCGCTCTGACGGGGAGGCATGACCTGGAGTGTGTGGAGCTGCAATGCGCGGTCCACGGCGGCCCGCAATGCCTCTTCGAGGTCAGGCCCTTCTCGGGAGCGTCGAGCCGATACAGGCCCGTGGAGGTGTGGCAGTCAGCAATTCTGGCCCGGGAGAACGCCAACCTGCGGGCCGAGGCGGAACGCAGATCCGAGCAGCTCCTCCGCCAGAACGCCAACCTTTCAATGCTCGTGGAGCTGGCATCGACGCTCAGCCAGTCTCCGGACCTCGGCGATGCGCTCCGATTGGCGTTAGACACCGTCGTGGAACATTACCGGGCGGCTGGAGGTCTGGTGTGTGTCCGGACAGTAGGGGGACACAGGCCGGCCCTCTTTATCCATTCGAGTATTCCTGCCAGGGTGGCCCGATCGCTTGTTTCTGTGCCTGTGGAGGACTACTTCTTCGGGATCGGCATCGGGCCCGGCGAGCGGCTACGGCTGCTCGATCTCCATGCGGAGCCGAGATCTCCGGCGCGCGAAGTTGCCTCTGCCGGCTTCAGGACAGCGGCAGTGGTGGCCTTGCCTTACAGGGACAGGGTGGTAGGAGCCATGGCCTTGCTGTGGAGGGGACCTTCGGGCCTCTCCGACGACGACCTGACCCTCCTTGGGGCTGTCGGCCGGCAGATCGGCATAGCGGTGGAGAACGCCAAGCTCCTCCAGTCGGCCGCGGACCTCGCCATCGAGAAAGAGCGCAACCGTATAGCTCGAGAGCTCCACGACTCGGTCAATCAGACCCTCTTCAGCATGGTCCTGACTTTGAACGCCCTAGTGGATAAGACTCGGGGCGATCCAAGAGGGCGCAGGCAGGCTGAGATCGCCGGAGCCCTTGGCGAACTTCGCGACATGGCCGCGAAGGCCTTGGCCGAGATGCGAGGCATGATGTCCCAGCTCAGGCCGGTCGGTCTCGAGGGCGAAAGGCTCGGCGTGGCGCTCTGCAGATACAGCAAGTGGCTGAGGGCTCAGACGGGAATAGCCGTGGACTTTGTAATCTCCGGTATGAAGGTCGAAGAGGAGCTCGATCCCATCGTTGAGGACACCATTTACAGGATAGCTCAGGAAGCGCTGGCAAATGCCATCAGACATTCCGGTGCCAAGCGGATAGTGGTAGCTCTGTCCAAGTTGCCCCGATCGATCAAGCTCGAAGTTCGGGACAATGGACAAGGCTTTGTGCCGCAGGATGAAGCTGATGGCAAAAGGCTTGGGCTGGGGCTCGGCCTGACGAACATGCGGGATCGAGCCCAGATGCTGGGGGGCAAATTTCAGGTGCGGAGCAAGCTGGGCAGGGGCACTGGAGTGACCGTGGAGATACCGCTCTAAAGCTCGCGATGGGAGGCGGTCCAGGACATGCAGCCTTCGGAGACGGTGATCAGGGTCCTGGTGGTCGATGACCATCCTATTGTGCGGCAGGGCTTGCGTGGCTACCTCGAGGCGTTCTCAGGCATAACGATAGCAGGCGAAGCTGGGGACGCATCAGAGGCGTTGGCGCTGGCCCTGCGCCTCCAGCCCGACGTAATCGTCGTGGACCTGATTATGCCTGGCTCCGACGGCATCGAGTTCATCAGTGCCCTAAGGGCCCGCGGATGCCAGGCAGCAGTCGTGGTCCTGACCGGATTTGCCGACGAGGCACGGCTGCTTCGCGCCCTTCAGCTGGGCGTCCAGGGGTACGTACTCAAGGACGCCGAGCCCTTCGAGCTGGTCCAGGCCATCCGCAGCGCAGTTGCCGGCAAGGTGTACCTTCACCCCTCCGTGGCACAGAAGGTAGCTCAGATGGTGGTTGGACAGTCCAGGAACGATGGGAAGATGGCCATGGTCGAGCTCACACCCAGGGAGAGGCAGATACTTGTGTGCATAGCCCAGGGCATGAAGAACAAGGAGATCGCCGCACAGCTATACTTGAGCGAGGCCACCGTGAAGAGCCACGTCAGTAGCATACTGTCTAAGCTGGGGGTGTCCGACAGGGTGCAGGCGGCCCTTTGGGCAGTGAGACAGGGCATCGCGGACACCGCCTCCTGAAGACCTCCGCGTCATCCCAGGCCAGGAACCCCAAGGTTGCTATCCTGCTAAAGTAGCAGGCTGGCCCTACGAAAGTAGGATCCCTGTTTTCGCCCAAAGGCCCTTGTGGCCACCAGGCACCCCTCTTTAAGCTTTGTAGCGTACTGTCAGTGCATTCCCGTGAGGGCTTGCGGGCAGGGTACGCTCTGCTAAGAGCCCCAGGGCATGTCCTCGACGGTAGATCCACCCTATCCCGACGGAGGAGGATCCGATGGCCTATGTAGTAGGGGTAGACGTAGGAGGAACCTTCACAGACCTGGTCTGCCTGGACGCTGACGGCGATGCCGTAGTGGTAAAGGTGCCTTCGACCCCGGCAGACCCCTCCGTTGGCGTCATGGACGGCCTGGAGGAGGTTGCCAGGAGGCTTGGCAAGGACCTTCGAAGCTTCCTAGCCGAAACGGACCGAATCACCCACGGAACCACAGTGAGCACCAACACTATCCTCACATGGTCCGGAGCCAAGGTGGGGCTCCTGACCACCAAAGGGTTTCGGGACATCCTGGGAATAAGGTTCGGGATCCGGGAGCGCCCCTACGATCTGACCATCCCCCAGCCCGAGCCGTTGGTCCCCCGTTATCTTAGAGTGACCATCGACGAGCGGGTGCGGTGGGACGGGCAGGTGGTTAAGCCCCTTGACGTCCAACAAGTGGTCGAGGCGTGCCGCTACTTCCGCGAGCAGGGCGTGGAAGCCGTGGCTGTGTGCTTTCTCTGGTCCTTCAAAAACCCCGTGAACGAACAGAAAGCCGTCGAGATCTGCCGGGCCGAGCTGCCCGATCTGTACGTATGCGCCTCATACGAAATCTCGCCGGAGGTGCGCGAATACTGGCGTATGAGCACGACAGTCATAAACGCCTACGTGGGCCCCAATCTCTCCAAGTACATAAGACATCTGCGGGATGCCCTGAAGGAAGCTGGTTTCGGCGGTGAGCTTCTTATAACCCAGTCGAATGCAGGGGTAATATCCCCGGAGGTCGCCATGGAGCAGGCGGTCCGGACGGTGCTTTCTGGGCCCTCTACGGCACCTTCGGCGGCTGCCTACACGGGGAAGGCATTGGGCCTGCGCAACATGATCACGGTAGACATGGGAGGCACAAGCTTCGACGTCTGCCTAATAAAGGACGGCGTGCCGTCCATGACGCTCCAGAGCGCCGTGGGAGGTGTGTACCACATGAAACTTCCCATGGTCGACGTGCGCACCATTGGAGCAGGTGGGGGCAGCATAGGCTGGGTCGATGCCCTCGGTGTGTTGCACATGGGGCCAAAGAGCGCCGGCGCGGACCCTGGCCCGGCATGTTACGGTAGGGGAGGAACCGAGCCCACCTGCACCGATGCCGATCTGGTGCTTGGCTACCTCAACCCCAATTACTTCCTCGGAGGCCGCGTCCGGCTCCATCCTGAGCTGGCCCATAAGGCCATTAAAGAGAAGGTGGCGGAGCCCCTTGGCCTCAGTGTGACCGAGGCCGCGCTGGCCATGCGAAAGGTCGTGGATGCCAACATGGCCGACGCGATGACCGTGGTATCCGTAGAGAAGGGCGAGGACCCCCGCGATTACACCCTAGTGGTCGGAGGAGGGGCAGGCCCGGTCCACGCCGCAGACCTCGCCAAGAGGTTGGGCATCCGATCCATGCTGGTGCCCTTCACATCCTCGGTCTTCTGTGCCCTGGGCGCCATCATAGCCGACCTTCGACACGACTTCGTGCGCTCTATCACAGCCCGTACCGGCACGGTCGACCTGCGGTTGCTCAACGACACCTTCGAGGCCATGAAGGAACTCGGCGACTCTTACCTGTCTCGCGAGGGGATCGATCCAAGCGGCCGCTATTACCGCAGGTTCCTCGAGATGCGGTACAAGGGCCAGTACCACGAGCTGGAGGTGCCCGTGCCTGACGGTCCCCTCGATGCCGGCAGGCTGGCTCAGATCGTGGAGGCCTTCCATCAGCTCCACGAAGCCTATTATTCCTACAGGGACGTCACGGACACCGAGATCATCAACGCACGGCTCTCGGCCTACGGGAAAGTGCACACACCGCCTATGCAGCCCAAGCCCTTCGTGTCGCGGGATGCCACCCGCCACATTAAGGGACACAGGGAGGTTTACTTCGAGGAGGATGGACACCTCGTGCCGACGCCCATCTACGATGGCGATGCTATGGAGGTGGGCAACACCCTTCGCGGTCCCGCGGTGATAGAGCTCAGCACCACGACGGTGGTGCTGCCTCCGGGCGCCACCCTGGAAGTGACACCCTACGAGAGCTTCCTGATCGAACTGACTAGCTAGGTCCCAAGGAGGAAATTCCCATGGCAGATAGCTACAAGATACGAATAAACCCGGTGGACTTCGCGGTGCTCACGTCCGCCGTGCTGACAGTCGCCAGGGAGATGGGCGTAAGCATGGAGCGTACCGCCAGGGCTCCCATATACTTCTCGGCCCATGACTTCTGTACATCCATCCTGTCCCGGAACGCAGAGATCGTGGCCCTGGCCGAGTACATACCGGTGTTGGTCGGCGCCACGCCCTTTGCAGTGAAAGCTGTGGCGAAATACTACGGCGACGGCGTCCACGAAGGCGATGTGTTCCTCGTGAACGACCCCTACACCCTGGACGCCGGAAACCAGATGGCCGACTGGTGCATAGTCTACCCAGTGTTCTACAAGGGCAAACATGTGCTTTGGATAGCCAACAAGGCCCACCAACAGGACACGGGTGGCGGCGTACCAGGTGGATACAACCCCAATGCCATCGACGTCTACGGTGAGGGCCTCAGGATCCCTCCCATACGCATATTCAAGAACGACGAAGAAATACGGGACGTGGTCAACCTCATAATGACCAACGTGCGCATCCCCGAGATACAGCACAGCGACCTGCTCTCCATGGTGGGGGCCGCACGGGTGGCTGCCCGGAGGCTGAGCGCCATAATAGACAAATACGGCCTTGACCTTTTCGAGACCTTCTTGGAAGACCTGCTGTCCTATAGCGAATTCCTTATGAGGGAAGAGATATCTCGAATACCGGATGGACACTACCGCAGCGAGATAACGGGTATCGAGGGGGCTCCTCCCATAGTCTGCGACCTCCTTATCGAAGGAAGCGACATGACGGTGGACTTCACCAAGAGCGGGCCCATGAGCAAGGAATACATCAACAGCACTATTGCTAACACCCACAGCGCGGTGTACCAGGCCATTCTGCAGTCCATAGGCAAGAAGCTGGAGGTCAAGACGGGTGGTTGCTACAGGCCAATCAAGATCTTGACGAAGCCGGGCACTATAACCCATGCCGTGTATCCCGCGACCCACGGCAATGACACCAACTATGTGGCAAAGCAGATCATAGAGGCCGTGTGGTCAGCTCTGGCCCAAGCAGTTCCCCACGAAGTGCCCGCGGGCTGGGGATCTATTCCTTACTGGGTCTTCAGCGGACTGGACCCTCGGCGCGGGGAGGGTTACGGCTCCCCTGATTTCCAGGGCTGTGCGACGGGTGCTGGCGCCATTTGGGGTACGGACGGCTGGTCCACCAACGGCCCGGTCATCTGTAGCGGGACCCTATGGTATCCCGAGATCGAAGTGGTGGAGAGCTTGTACCCCATCTTCTGGGAACGGTGGGAGTGGGCCACCGACTCGGGAGCCCCCGGAGCGTGGAGGGGCGGTCTCGGCGTCCACAACGAATGGGTGGTGGATGCGGGGGACCAGCCCGTTTACCTTAGCCTTGGCGCTGATCCCTACGATTACACGCCTGCACCGGCCATCTCTGGAGGCCATGTTCCCAAGCCCAATATAAAGACCATCCACTTCGCCGACGGCCGAGTGGCCACCAACGAAGACGTCCGACGGACGAAGTTCTTCATCCTCCATTCCGGCGACAGGGTGGTCGACTACTGCCAGGGAGGCTGCGGGGTAGGCGACCCATTGGACCGGGAAGCATCAGCAGTGCTGAAGGACGTGCGGGATGGTGTAGTCTCCCTGGAGAGCGCCCGCGACGACTACGGCGTTGTGATTGACCTCGAAACCTGGGAGGTAGATCAGGCCGCAACGGCCGAACTGAGGTCCAGGCTGAAGGCGCAACGCACATCGGTGGGGTAACCACGGAAAGCTCATGCTCGAGGGCTCAACGGAATGAGGGTCATAGGCGATCTGCTAAGGCGGACGGCGGCCGTCTACCCTGACAAGCTGGCAATTGAGGATCTGACGGGGAAACATGTCGAGATCGGTTTCAGCCAGACCTGGGCCGGGTTCAACGCTTCGGTCAACCGATTGGCCAACGGCCTGCTGAACCTGGGGTTAAGGCCGCAAGACCGCGTGGCTCTGCTGTCGGACACACGGTGGCAATACTTTGTAGCCTACCAGGCGCTGGCAAAGGCCGGGCTCGTGGCAGTGCCGGTAAACACCGCCTATAAGGGGCAGGAACTTGCCTATCTGATAGCTAACAGCGGCGCACGGGCTCTCATCTTCGATGTCGATGGGCGGGATCGGGTGGAAGCAATCGATGCCGATATCGGGTCCGTGGAATTCCGCATACCTATAGGCGCTGGCCCTGAGGTATCTGGAAGCTTCGAGGATATCCTATCGACGGGAAGCCCCCAGGAGCCGACTGTGAGGGTGAGCGAAGACGACCTCCTCGTTTTACTGTACACCAGCGGCACAACGGGAAGGCCCAAGGGGGCCATGCTGAGCCACCGCAACTGGGTCACTGCCTCCTACATATGTACCAGCGAATGGAGGATGTATCCGCACCACCGCTTCCTCTGTGTCCTGGCTCCCTTCTTCACCGGAGCGATAGCCTTCATGACCTTCGCCGTCGCCAGAGGCTTCAGCCTGATCATGAGCGAGTTCGACCCTGGGAAGGTCCTGGACGTGATACAGTCGCGCAGGATCACTTACACCATGTTCGTGCCCACCATGACGAACAGGCTGGTGAACCACCCTGAAGTACAAAGTTACGACCTTTCCAGCCTGGAGCGCGTCATTACCTCGGGAGCCCCCATATCGGAGGCTCTTGTGAGGCAGGCCTGCCAAACCCTCTTCGGAGGCCAGCTGAAGTTCGTCTTCACCTATGGGACCTCCGAGACAGCCGTTACGGGCTGCCAGCTCCAGCCCGAAGAGGTCTCACTCCAGGGGCCCACGAGCAGACGGCTCACTTCCGTGGGCAAGGCCATGGTGGGCATGGAGGTGCGTGTGGTGGACGAAGAAGGGCAGGACATTCCGCCTGGCAGCGATAAGGCTGGCGAGGTCGTGATATCTGGCGAATCCGTGGGCACCGGATACTGGGGAATGCCCGAGAACCCTGAGCTCCGCGCGGGAACCTGGTACTCGGGCGACCTGGCTAGGGTCGACAGTGATGGCTTCATATACATCGTCGACCGAAAGAAGGATATGATCCTTTCCGGCGGGGCCAACGTTTACCCCCGCGAAGTGGAGGACGTCCTACATGCACACCCCGCCGTTATGCAGGCTGTCGTGATCGGGGTGCCCGATCCCGAGTGGGGCGAGAGGGTCCATGCCGTAATCGTCCTCAAAGAGGGGGCGAAAGCGTCGGAGGGGGAACTGATGGCCTTCTGCAAGGAGCACCTGGCCGGCTATAAATGCCCCAAGTCGGTGGAGTTCGTATCTTACTCCGAGCTCCCCTTGAGCCCCATGGGGAAGATACTCAAGCGCGAGCTCAGGGAAAAGTACTGGAAAGGTCACGAACGTCGAGGGGCCGTGTGACGGCTTGGGCCTGGTACTACAGCTAGCTCCCGACCCGTTCGCCCTCAGGGGCCCGACCTGAGGGGTCGGGCGGTGGCCGGCCTCCCCGTCCGCTAGCCCAGACGCAAGGCTCCATCGGTCGAGACGGTCCCGCTACCCTGAAGCTCAATGTCCCCGAGGTCGCTCCGTGACGCAGTGGGATACCTCTGTGGTCGATTGTCGAACACCTGAGGGGCACTCCCGGTGGGCCTCGGTCTCCCAGGAAGCTTCGAGGCAGTGCAGGCCCTTGGTCCACCCGCGGCCGCACCGCGGGTAGGGGGGTTCAGTCACGCGGCCACCTCCACAAAGCCTTAGGCTGACCTGGGAGAGCCCGGGCCTTTCGCCGACGCCCCGGGTTCGGCTCTCAACTGCCCCCGCTCTGGCGCTTCGTTGGCCCGCCGCTCGTCTTTTCGGTTTCCAGTCGAGCTTCACGTACGGCATACACAGTCCGAGCGGCCACCAGGCACTCCTCAGGTGTCATTCGCCTGGCAGTCTCTCGAGATCGGCAACCCGGGCCGCTTCGATCAAATCGTTGGCCGCACAGGCCTCGACCCGTGCACGCTCCTGACAGTGATACCGCGGTGTGGAGACTGCGTGCTCCGTTGGGCTTTAACTGGGCCTTGGGCCGATCCTGTCGTTAGGACAGGCATGATTCGGTCCGACCCATGGTGCAGCTCGCGAGGCAGCAGCACCGCTGCTGCCAGCTCATCGATCAGCCAAGGCGTGCCCGCCTTTGGACCAGTTTGGCATTCGGGTGACCTTGGCCCTCACCAGTCCCCTCCTGGAACAAGTTAACGGCTACAGGGTGGGGGTCGCGCCGCGTTCAGGCGCCAAGGAAACTCCCGGGCGACAGCGGTGTGGTTTGGTGAGCGTGGCCAAGGCGATAGGCCAGGCGGTGTGAGCCGAAAAGTCAAGCTCAAATACGAGGTTCCACAGGGGTACGTCGGTCTCAGTCTTGTTATTATCCCACGGTCGTCTCTGCGGGCTGGGCCGGGAGGCAATAGGCAGCGAGAATCCTGGCCCGGATGCGAAGTTGGGCTTGCACGACCGACGGCTACGCCGAGGCCCAGAGGTCTTGGTGATATCGGGGAAAATGCAATTGATGGCGCCCCGCGGTCAGCCTGCTCCCGCCTCCATCTGTTCGACCATCCGTACTTAGAGACGTTGGCTGCCGTCGGAACAGCCGGCACCTTTGGGGGAGCGCATCGGCCCCCGCCCGATTCGGACCCACTTGCAACGGACAGCGACGGTCCAGCCCGACTGGAGTTGCGTTTCCCGATGGGCAGGAGCGGACTGGCGGACCGGTAGCCGCTCCTTCGGGCTATTGGGGTGTGCCGCGTAGCAACAGCTGCAGGGGAGGCAAATGGCCTGCAACTCCGTGCGTCCGTAAGACGGTAGCTAACTTCATGTCGGGAAAGGCCTGGCCGGCTTCCCATCACCTTTTTATAGCATAGGATATCATCAATAATGTAGCTGATTGATCTCTGGGCGAAGTTCTGATATAATGATTATTGTATTTAGATATCCAGTGCTAAGGAGGTTATAGTGCGATGAAGGTGAATAGGTTTCTAGCTATTATGCTCCTGGCTTTTGCCACCTTTGCGACTGAACCGGCCCGAGCAGCAAACGTGGCCGTCGATGCCTTCTACCGAACCTGGGCCCGGACGGATCTGCCCGTGGCAACTGCACGCGTGCCGAGGACATGGATGTGGGGGCCCGAACCATTCACAGAGGGTATCTACGAGCCCTACGTGGACTATACGAACGGGGTACGGCTGGTCCAATATTTTGACAAGACGAGGATGGAACTGAACAGTCGTGTCTCGCCCGACTCTCCGTGGTACGTCACGAACGGCCTGCTAGCCAAAGAGCTCACCACAGGTCAGCGGCAGATCGGGGACGCCGTATTCGCCGACTACGGCCCAGCCAACGTAAACGTTGCGGGCGATGCCGACGATCCGAATGCTCCGACCTACGCTTCCTTCAACAAGTTGCTCGCGTATGCCGCCTATGAAGTGGGCCACACCATCATCGAAACGGTCGATCGCAACGGGACGACGTCCGCTGACCCTGGCCTGGCAGCCTACGGTGTTACAGCAGCCTACTATGTGCCAGAGACGCAGCACACCGTGGCGTCAGTATTCTGGGAATTCATGAACAGCAGGGGCCTGGTAAGCGTGAGCGGCTTGGAACGCGTGGACAGTCTGTTCCCCAACCCCTTCTACGCGACAGGTTTCCCCATTACCGAGGCATACTGGACAACCGTCCGAGTGGCCGGAGTGTCCAAGCGAGTGCTGGTGCAGGTTTTCGAGCGTCGCGTGCTAACGTACACGCCGGACAACCCGGCCGGATGGCAGGTCGAGGCCGGCAACGTCGGGCGTCACTACTACGAGTGGCGCTACAGGCTGGCTCCGGACGTCGGCACTCGAGAGAACCCGATACCGCGGGGTTCCTCCGCCAAACTGTACGGGAACTGGGAGGTGCGCGTCGTCAACGTCATACCGAACGCTACGAGTCAGGTGCTGGCCGAGAACAGGTTCAACGACCCGCCCGCGCCCGGCAAGCAGTTCTTCATTGCCACCCTTGAGGCCACATACCGCGGACCTGGATCCAGCCATTTCGATGGGAGATATCGCCTCAGGGCGCTCGGACCATCCGGGGTGAGCTACTCCACCTTTGAAGATTCGTGCGGGGTAATACCAGACAGGCTGCCCGATCCGGAGGTATTTACGGGTGGGACCATACGGGGAAATGTCTGCTGGCAGGTGACCGCTTCTGACGCGGGCGCGCTCCTAATGTACGACGATCCCTTCACGTTCGACCCAGTGCTGCGGATATACTTCCGTCTCACACCATGACGCCGAGGGACACCACCCATGGGAAAGAATAGCAGTAGGGAAGTCGTATCTCTCCGAATGTGGGCGAGGCAGGCTGCGCTCGGCCGCCGCGTGGAACCACCGAGCCGTCCCGGCGGCACGCTGGGGGAGATCATCGCCAACAACTTCAGCGAGAGCATCCAGACCGTGCGCATCGCGCCCACCGACCGAGGGTTCAGGACCGAAGGGTGCGGCCTGTGGACGCGCATCGGGGACTGAAAGTTTGGCGGGATGTGCTCGATCTGCGGGGTGGAGCCAAAACGATGAGGTCGTCTCCAATGGGGACCTAAGCCCCACGCACCAGGCCCCGAATAAACCTGCAGCCGTGGCTACATGGGGTAAGCGAAGGGATGGCCACTCTCCAACCACATGAGCAGAACGTTGAGAGCACAGGCTACCGAGTTAACGGTACTCCAGCGCCCCAGGCCCGCGGCCACGGCAGCATCCCACTAGAAGCCGAGGGGCTGCCCGTCACCACCGAAGGGGTCGGCGGGCGGGCCCCCGGCCCGTGTCAGGACGGACCAAAGGACGGAGTTGGACGGGCGAAGCTTGGAAAGCCAGCTTCAATTTGGGGGGTGGGGTGCCTGATGGGACTCGAACCCACAACTCCTGGATCCACAGTCCAGTGCTCTGCCAGTTGAGCTACAGGCACCACGCTTTGGAGGCCTGGGTGAGCGTAAGCCGAGTTCTGTTCCTGCGGCCATCTATCTCAGCCCACCGAGGGCTGGCCGCCTCGTCACCTCAGCGGCTGCTCTCGCCTTCGGGCCTCGACGAGCTGTGTCATCGGCCCCATCGGAGATTGCTGCGGGGAGGATTGCCCTTTTCACTCCGCCCGCAAGGGGCAGCCCTGGTCTCTGTTGCTCTCGTCCCCACCCACCAGCGGGGACGCCGATCTGGACTGTCAGGGCCCCTGGCAGCCCTGCCCCGGCTTGACGCCGGGCACCCTGCTCTTCGCAGCTCGGACTTTCCTCTGGACGCCCCAGCGTCCAGCGGCCGCACCTCTGCCCAGGCCTCTCCACGCGGCGGCCAGGCGCCGTCCCGAGTCGCTTGTTAAGGTCGCCAAAAGAGGTGGCTCGAGCTCCGCTCGGCCACCCATCAGCGGTGCCGAAGGCGAGATTCGAACTCGCACGGGCTTGCGCCCACTACACCCTGAATGTAGCGCGTCTGCCAGTTCCGCCACTTCGGCACTCAGGGGGTGCTAGGCTCGGGGGCAAGGATTCGAACCTTGATACGCAGCTCCAAAGGCTGCTGTCCTACCGTTAGACGACCCCCGAACGCACCACCCCTGCAAACCCTATTATAGGGCCCCCGCAGGTCAGCGTCAAGATCACGCGCGGCCTGCCGATAATGGTGGCACGGAGGCTTGGATGCCATGCCCTTCTGCAATGCTCGAGGAACTCCATCCATAGTCACCAAACTACACCCGACAGCGAGGCGCTGGCTAGAAGAGCTCACCGGCGCGTGGCTGGACTCCGGGCTTCCCTTGGGGTGCCTAATATCTGGCCATCTGGCCGTCCTGTGCAGTTGGTACGGGCGGGACGACGGAGCCCTTTTGTCCCCCGTATGGGCTCCGCGCGATGGAGGCTACTGGCCCGACCTCTTCCTGTAGTCTGTCCAGGGTTGCGAGCCCTCCCACCCCGCCTCCCTGGGACTGTAAAGCTTGGCTCCTGAGATCTCCTCTGGGAGACAATTCTGGAAGGGCCGGCCGCCTAAACGGGCCCTTTCGGCCTCGGCTGCCTGCCCGTGAGGATACTGGTACCCCTCTCCGTATCCCATGGCCCTCATTAGGCTCGTGGGCGCATTCCTCAGGAAGAGCGGCACGGGAAGCTCCCCCTTCTCCTCGATTAGCTCTCGAGCCTGGGCGTAGGCCCTCAGGGCCGAGTTGCTTTTGGGTGCCAAGGCTAGGTACAGCACCGCCTCAGACAGCGGGAGAAAGGCCTCGGGCATCCCGATGAAGTGGACGGCCTGCTGGGCTGCTATCGCAACCACTAATGCCTGTGGATCGGCCAGTCCAATGTCCTCGGCCGCCGAGATCACCAACCTTCTGGCCACGAACAGGGGGTCCTGCTCGGCCTCGAGGATCCTGGCAAGCCAGTACACTGCGGCGTCCGGATCGGACGAGCGGATGGATTTGATCAGCGCTGAGGCCAGATCATAGTGCGCCTCGAGGCTGGCGCCCTCCCGCAACGGCCGTCTCTGAAACATTTCGAGCACCAGATCTCGGCCAACGGTTCGGGAACCCTCCACCGCGGCGGCCTGGGCGGCCATCTCAAGAACCGTGAGTGCCACCCGGGCATCTCCGCCGGACAGGTCTACCAGGCGATCCAGGGCGTCCGGCAGAAGCTCCACCTGAAGGCCCCCGAGTCCCCTCTCCTGGTCCTCCAGGGCCCTCAGAACTATGCCCCTCATTTCATCCGGCTTGAGCGGATCTAAACGGTACACACGGCACCGGCTCAGGAGGGGTCCTATTATGGAGAAGCTGGGGTTTTCCGTGGTAGCCCCCAGCAGGATTAGGGTGCCATCCTCCAGATAGGGTAGGACGGCGTCCTGCTGCGCTCGGTTGAAGCGGTGCACCTCATCCAGGAAAAGCACTGTGCGCCTTCCTTCCTCCTCGAGCCTCTTGCGGGCTTCCACCGCTATCCTCCTCACGTCCGCGACGCCAGCTGCCACAGCGCTCAGCCTCTCGAAGTGGGCACCTGCAGCCCGGGCCATCAGCAGGGCCAAGGTAGTCTTGCCGCTGCCGGGAGGCCCCCAGAGGATCAGCGATCCCAGGTTGCCGGTCTCCACCATGACCCGCAGCGGCTTGCCGGGTCCCAGGAGATGGGCCTGCCCTACGAACTCCTCGAGGGTGCGCGGCCGCATCCTCTCGGGCAGCGGAACGTGGCTCAGATCGCCGCTGTACATGCCTTTCTGACCGGGCTCTTGCCGTCTCCTCATAACTTCACCACCGATATCGCGCTAGAATAAAATCTACAGCTTTTGAATCTGAACTGCAGGAGACGCAGGGTGCGTGTCGACGGCAGGCGTCAGAACGAGCTCCGACGGGTGGCCATAGTTCCAGGGTACCTCGACTTTCCGGAGGGATCGGCCCTGATCATGATGGGCAACACTCGTGTCCTCTGTACGGTGAGCGTGGAGGATCGGGTACCGACCTTTCTGCTCGGACAGGGCCAGGGCTGGATAACGGCCGAGTACTCCATGCTCCCGCGTTCCACTAAGACTCGGACGGCCCGGGAATCCCATGTCGGCAGGCTACAAGGACGGACTCTGGAGATCCAGCGGCTCATTGGCAGGGCGCTCAGGGCCGCCTTCGACCTGAGGGCCCTCGGTGAGCGCACCTTCATCGTTGACTGCGACGTGCTCCAGGCGGACGGGGGAACTCGGACGGCCGCCATAACCGCGGGATACGTGGCGATGGCCATCGCCGTGATCCGTACGGGCATTGCGAGCAGCTTGAAGCGGGTCTCACGGGCGCCCGTGGCCGCTGTAAGCGTGGGCGTCGTCGCCGGAACTCCGGTGCTGGACCTCTGCTACGAGGAAGATTCTGTAGCCGAGGTCGATTTCAACGTCGTCATGAACGGGCGGGGCGAGTTCGTTGAGATACAGGGTGCCGCCGAACACCAGACCTTCTCCCAGGAAACGTTGTGGCAGCTCCTCGACCTGGCTAAGCAAGGGATACAGCGGCTCCTGGACGTGCAGGCCGACGCTTTGGTGAGAGCGGGAGTAGGTTACTGAGCGGGTCCGGATTCCAACGTTCCCTTGGTGCTCGGCACCTCGCTGCCAAGCCTGGGGTCCTTCTGGGTCGCCATGTCAAGCGCCCTGCCTAGACCCTTGAAGATGGCCTCCACTACATGGTGTGGATCTTCGCCCGCCAAGATGCGCACGTGTAGGGTGATGCGGGCCTCCAGGGCCAGGGAAGCCAGGAAGTGCTTGGCCATCCCGGTGGTGAGCCCGCCTATCCTTCCTGCCGGAAGCAAGCCAGCCATGTAGAAGCCCCCCCGTCCGCTCACGTCCAGCGCTACCAGCGCCAGCGCTTCATCCATGGGCTGGACCACGTGACCCACCCGGCGTATGCCGGCCTTATCTCCCAACGCCTTCAATATGGTTTGTCCGAGCACTATCGCCACGTCCTCGACGGTGTGGTGCTCGTCCACATCGATATCACCTGTCGCCTCTACGGTAAGGTCGAAGGTCCCGTGGCGGGCGAAGAGCTCCAGAAAATGGTCCAGGGCTGGCACCCCTGTGCGAACCGACGCCACCCCTGACCCGTCCAGGTTCAGGGTCACAGTAACGTTGGTTTCCCGCGTCGACCGCGACACTGTAGCACACCGAGCCACACCCTCGTTCACAGGGCCGCAGCCTCCAGCAGAGCCTTCATGAGCTTGTCGGTATCCTCGGGGCGGCCAACGCTGATCCTGATGTAATCTTTCAGTTGGGGCGTGTCGAAGTAGCGCACGAAGATACCCCGATTTTCCAGCCACTGCTTAAGGCTGCGCGCACTAGCGCGCACTACTTTACATAAAATAAAGTTGGCGTCTGACGGGTAGGGAGAGAGCAGGTTAAGCTTGCGGAGCTGTCGAAACAGGCGTCCCCGTTCCAGCCGGATGCGGTGTATCACCTGCTTGAGGTAGTCCAGGTCCTCGAGCGTCGCTCTCACTGCCAGCTGGGCCGCCACATTGACGTTATAGGGCTGCTTGATCTTCCAGAGCTGATCTACGATCTCCTTCGGGAATATGCCGTATCCGATCCGAAGGCCTGCCAGGCCAGCCCATTTGCTCAGGCTGCGGAGCACGATAAGGTTAGGGAACTCCTCCACGAGCGGAGCCACCGTAGACCCAGCGAACTCGTAGTAGGCCTCGTCCACCACCACCACGGCTCGGGTCTGCAGCAGCCGCACCACATCCGATAAGGGCACAAGGTTGCCGGTGGGGTTGTTGGGTGAGGCCAGGAAGATCAGTTTGGTCCTATCGGTCACGGCGGCCAGCACGCGTTCCACATCCACCTGGAACCGCTCGTCCCTCGGCACGGCGACTACCCGGGCACCGCAGAGGCGGGCTGACCAGGAGTACATGCCGAAAGTTGGCGGGCACACGATCACCTCGTCTCCAGGGACGATAAAGAGGCGCATCACCAGGTCTATGAGCTCATCGGAACCGCTCCCAGCCAGAATCTTCTCCGGCGAGAAGCCAGCGTAGCCGGCCAGCAGTTCCCTCAGCTCGCGCTGGTTGGGATCAGGATAGATATGGTATCGGTCGAAGGACGAGAGTGCTTCCTGCACTCGAAGGGAACAGCCGTAGAGGTTCTCGTTGGCGTCCAGCTTCACTATATCGGAAGCGGGTATCCCGAGCCGCGCAGCCAGAACCTCGGTGGGCTCGATAGGCACGTACTCCTCCAACGACTCTATGTCTGGGCGAAACAACTCGCTAAGCGTCGGTGTTTCTTCCATCGTTCTCGCGCTCCAGGCGCCGCCTGACAGCATTGGCGTGTGCCGTTAGACCCTCGGCCTCAGCGAGCGCAACGGCGGTCGCGGCCAGCTTCCGGAATCCTTCTTCGGAGAGGGCGATCAAGCTGATCCTCTTCAAGAAGTGCGCCACATCGATGGGTGAAGCGAACCTCGCACTGCCCCCTGTGGGCATGATGTGGCTCGGACCGGCCACGTAGTCGCCCATAACCTCCGGAGAACCTTCGCCGAGGAATACCCCGCCCGCGTTCCTTACCAGGGGAAGGAGGGCCCATGGATCCCTGGTCAGCAGGCACAGGTGCTCGGGGGCGAACTCGTTAGCCGCCTCCACGGCCTCCTGGAGATCCCGGGCCAGCACGATAGCGCCCCGCTTTTGAAGGGACTGCAGGATGATCTCCCTTCGGGACAGGCCTGTCAGCTGGCGCTGGACTTCCAGCTGTACCTTGCTCGCAAGCTCCGGGCTGTCTGTGATCAGGATGGGCGTCGCCATGGGGTCGTGCTCGGCCTGCGCCAACAGGTCTGCAGCGGCCGTCGCCGGATCAGCCGAACCATCCGCTATCAGCAGGGTCTCGGTGGGCCCAGCCACTTGATCGATGCCTACATCCCCGAAGACCTGCTTTTTGGCCAGGGCAACGAAGATGTTGCCCGGCCCTACGATTTTGTCGACCCTGGGTATGCTCTGCGTTCCGTAGGCCATGGCGGCCACCGCCATCGCCCCGCCCACCTGGAACACCCGGTCGACCTTGGCGACCTTGGCCGCGGCGAGGATAACGGCGGGTACCCCGTAAGGTGTCGGTGGAGTAGCCACAAAGATCTCCCTCACCCCTGCGACTCGGGCCGGGATCGCCGCCATGAGCAAGGACGACGGGTAGGGCACTCTACCGCCTGGTACGTATATGCCCACCCGGTCCAGCGGCCTCACCACTTGGCCCAGGGCTCCGTACGGGCCGAACTCCACCCAGGTGTTCTGGAGTTGCTTAGCATGGTAGGCTTCTATCTGCTTGGCCGCGGTCTCCAGCGCGGCCATCACGCCGGCGGGCACACCGTCAGCCACGGCATCCACAACCTCTCGCCCGACCTCCAACCCCTCGAGCTCAACCCCGTCGATGGCCCGCGTGAGCCTGTAAAGTGCCCCGTCGCCCTCCGTCCGCACCGCCGCGATAATCCGCGACACCACCTGAGAAGGCGTCAAGGGCTCCCCAAAGAGCTGCTCTATCCTGGTTGCCACCGTAGCTGGCAGCTCCACCTCGTCGAGGGGCCTCCGTGCCAGCACCGTTCGCCGCGCCTCTTCGACGCTCCCGATTATGCGGATAGCCTGCTCAGTGCTCGTCTCCATACAGCTCCCTAAGGACCCTTTCAAAGGCCCACGATTTGACGTCGAAAACGTAGTCTGCCGACACCACTGTGATGCCCGACCCCCCTGACTTCCTGAGGTGGTCGATGGCTTTCTGCAGAAGGTCGGCTCGCACGATCAAGTTTACTGCGTACCAATCGGGATCATCCAGCTCTTTAGCGTAGACCTTGGCTATGGTGGGCCCTTTCATCCCTGCTATGTCCATCTCTTGGACGATATGGGCAGCTACCGCCTCCGGCGATGGCCCCCTTATGTTGGCTGTGACCGAGCGGTACTGCTTGGCACGGAGCCGTGCCTCGATCAGCTCCATTATCTGCCGCAGAAGAGCCAACTTATCGGCATTGCCCTTCAGCTGCGAACGGTTTCCGATCAGGCAGGCCTGGCTCCTAAGTATGGTGCCGCCGGAGATAGTCTTCAGACGGTTCTCTCGGAGCGTCGTTCCGGTCTCCACTATGTCGGCGACCACATCTGCGTACCCCAGCCTGGGAGCGGCCTCGAGAGCGCCCGACGCCTCCGTCAGCGTGAAGGAGTTGACCCCGTTGCGGTAGAGGAAGTCCTTTACCAGGTTCGGAAACTTCGTGACGATCCTCAAGTGCCTGCCCTGGGACCTCATCTCGTTGGAAAGATCCGCCAGGTCGCCCACGCTCCATACGTCGACCCAGGCCTCGGGGACCGCGAGCACAAGCTCGCACTGACCGAAGTCCAGGTCCTCCATCAGAACCACGATGTCGTCCCCCTCGTAACGGCTCTCCGACACGATGTCGTAGCCGGTGATGCCCAGGTCCACGGCTCCCTCGTCCACCTTAGCCGGGATGTCGGCCGCCCGCTGGAACAGCACAACCACACCCTCTATGCCGCTGAGGGTAGCGTTGTACTGCCGTGGGTTGGGACGGTGCACGGCGAAACCGCAGGCCCGAAGGAAATCCAGGGTCTGCTGTTCGAGGCTTCCTTTCGAAGGTATCGCGAACCTGAGCACGAAGATCATGCCTCCGTCTCGGCCCAGAGCCGGGCCAGATCGTCGAGGTCCCTCACAGGGCTCTGGGAACCATCTTGCCAGAAAAGGACAAGCTGGGCACCTCCAAAGGGTGAGCCGCCGACCAATAGCACAGCTCGGTAGCCCTGGTCGAGGGCGTTGCGCACTCCGGCCTCGCCCTCCTGGTGCACGACAACGATCTCGGAGCCAGGAAGGGTCCGGCGTGCCAGCCGTGCCGTCCTCAGCGCAAGTGCCGCTCCTCCATTTTGGGGCACCACTGCGAGCTTCCGCGGTGGTGTGTCATGAGCTGTCGACCGGTCGGCAAGCTCCAGTAGCCTCTCGGCATGCAGGGCAAAGCCGCATGCAGGGGTAGCCGGATCGCCACCCAATATCCCCACCAGCCCGTCGTACCTGCCTCCGCCTCCAACCCTGAGCTCGCCCTCCGGACCGTCGGCGAAGAGCTCGAACACGGGACCGGTGTAGTAGTGGAGGCCGCGGCTCATGGCGAAGTCGACAATCACTTCATGGCCCGGGGGGAATTCCGTCAGCGCCACTACTCTCTCCAGGTCGTCCAACGGTTCGCTGGCAAGCCCCACCTCCTGCAGGAGCCGCCGCGCGGCCGATATGGCCTGTTCTGGAGGCCCAGCCACGGTAGCCAGCCTCGACAGGAAGTCCATAGCTTGTTCAACTATAGGTCGTTGGGCAGGTCGCGTAAGTCGGGCGAGGAGCCCGGCAAAGATGTCTTCGGGGGAACGGTTGCTGCCCGTAAGGTCTATACCCAGCTCGTCGATGAACCAGGCCAATAACTTGCGGGCCTCATCTTCGCCAAGGGATGAACTGAGCGGTTGATTCGGCTCCTCGGAACTGAAACCGCACAGGGTAGCCACCCGCTCCAGCACGGCTTCCCTGCCCTGGTCGCGCAGTTGTTCGACATGCCAGAGCAACGTGGTGCGCAGGCGCTCCTCCAACGGTAGTGTCCTCAGGTAGCTGGCGGCAACGCCAGTGTGACCAATGACGACCCGGCGAAAGGCTATGCCCAGGCTCGTCATTGTGTCCAGGGCCAACTGAAGCACCTCAGCGTCGGCAAAGGGGCCCTTCGCACCGATAAGCTCCACTCCCACCTGGTTGAACTGCCGGAATTTAGCCGCTTCGAGAGGCTCGTAGCGAAAGACTGGCCCCCAGTAGCAGAGCCGCACAGGCGCTGCCTGGTGGGCCATGTGCTCGATGTATGCCCGAATTACTGAAGCTGTGATTTCAGGCCTAAGGCAGAGATGCTGGTTCCGAAATTCGAAGGCGTAGATTTTGGAGACGATCTCCTCGCCTGACTTTAGCATGAAGAGCTCGGCGGGCTCGAGGATGGGGACGGATATAGGACGGTAGCCAGCCTGGGCAAAGAGGCGGAAGACCGAGCTCACGAGGCGCTGGAACCGCGCCTCGTCGTCGGGCAGGCGGTCGTGCATTCCAGGTACGCGGCGTATGCTTCTGACCACTGAGTGGCTACCTTCCCATGGCACTAGCCTCTATTGTAACGCAGCTAGCGGCAGGCCTCGGGCCAGAAGCACGGGCCGCAACGGTCGAGCCAGCTGATGGGGCGTTCATGGCCGCGTTCCATTTTCTTGGCAGTTGCGAGCGTAAGCTTCAGCACCCCTTGAGCGATCAGAGCCCCGCTAGCCTGTGGTAAAACTCGGCGTGGCGCGCGGCAACGGCATCTTGCGAGAAGAGGCGGCTCGCCCTGTCCCTGCCCAGATGTGCTAGCTCCAGATAGAGCGACGGCGAGGAGACCACTTGTTCCAAGGCGTCCCGAAGGGCCGCGGCATCCCCCTCGGGGAAGATCACCCCAGCCGAACCTATCACGTTGGGGATCTCGCCCGAGCTAGACCCTATCACGACACAGCCGGTCGCCATCGCCTCCACCAGGACGCGCCCGAACTGCTCCTTCCAACGGGGGGTGGTCCGCGAGGGGAGCACCAGCACGTGCAGTTCGCCCATCATCCGACCAACCTCCCGCGAGGGAACAGGTGGGCAAAAGCGCACCCGGCCCTGCAGCCCCACGCGCACCGCCAGCGACCTGAGGGCCGCCTCCGCCTCGCCCGCGCCCACGATAACCACCTCCCAGGGCAGCCAACTGCCAGCCACCGCCGTCAGGAGCAGGTCGACGCCCTTCTCGGGAACCAACCTCCCCATGTAGCCCACCCTGTAGGGTGGTTCGAGCCTTCGTTCTTTGAACGGAAAAAGGCTCAGGTCAACTCCGAACTGAGGCACGACCTCTACCATACCGTTGTAGCCGGTGTCGGCCAAAAGCTTGGCAGCCTCTTGGCTGCCAACCAGCGCTCCCCTGCAGAGGGAGTAGACCGTACGACGGAAAAGGGAGAAGGGCGGAGGCAGCGGCTTCTTGATGTTGGCCCAGGAGTAGAAGAGCATGGCCCGCGTCCGAGCCCTCCCAGCCTTGGCGGCCAGATAGGTGGCCAGGTTGAAAGGTTCTTCGTCGATGTGGAACACATCCGGCGCACAACGTTCTAGGACCTTGGAAAGGCCCCTGAAGAAGAACACGTGATGATGCCCGTTGAAGGCCAACGGCAGGACCACCAGCCTGTAACCCCTGGGATTTGCCACCTCCAGCCTGAGCGTCCCGGCCCTGGGTTCCCGCCAGAAGCTGGGCACTACCACAGTGAGGTCGATGGAGGGGTCCTGGCGGGCGATGGCCTCGGCCCTGCTCAGATAGGCTTGGGTCACCATGGCCTTACTTGCCAGAAGCACCCGCATGCCGGCTTGCCACCTCGAAATAGACTTCCGCCGTAGCCTTCGCCGTCGCGGCCCAGGTGTATCTCTTGGCTTGGAGCAGCCCTGCCTGGGCAAGCCTGGTGCGGAGTTCGGGATCCGTGGCCACCCTGTGCATGGCCTGAACCAGCTCGGGCACGGATCGGGGTGCCACATATAGGGCCGCATCGCCGCAGACCTCCTGTACAGCTTCGGCCTGCCCCGCGATGACTGGCAGCCCACACGCCATGGCTTCCAGCGGAGGCAACCCGAACCCTTCGTAGGAGGAGGGAAACACGAAGGCGGAGGCAGCGTTAAGCAGGAAGAGCCTTTCGTCGGCGCTTACCCTGCCGGTTAGGGTGACGCGCTGCTCGAGCCCGTGGCGCAGGATGACCGCAGGCAGGTCCGGAACTATGGACGTGCCCCACCGTTGCGGCCATTGCCCTGCTATTACGAGCCGCCAATCTGTACCCAGGGATACGAGATGGGCGTAGGCCTCTACAAGCGTGGGAAGGTTCTTACGGGCATCGTAGCCCCCGAGGTAGAGGAAGAAGGGCCTCTTAAGGCCGAACTTCTGCACCACCTCCGCTATGCCGGGGTGGTCGGGCTCCAGAGGCCTCAAGGTTGGATCCACGCCCAGGAGTACCGAGGTGACTCTGTGCGGAGGAACCTTAAGCACCCTGATAATCTCACGGCGGGCCGCCTCGCTGTCCGTAATAACGTGGACACTGCGCCTAAGTCCAAGCTTAGCCAGCGCGAAGTAGAGCCTAAGAAGCCTGGTGCCCCGGTACTCAGGCAGTACCAGGTTGGCGATGTCGTGCACCGTGACGATCTGAGGCGCGGGAGGAATCAGGGTCGGGGCAAAGTACGGCACGTGGACGAGATGGGGCGTTCGACGTCCTGCCTGCCGAGGGAACCCATACTGCTCCCACAGGACTTTCGCCAGGTTGGACGTGCGCCTACCCGAGCGGCCTGTAGAGGCCTCACCCCCTGCACGAGGCTTCAGGACGATCAGCTCGAGCCCCTCTATCTCTTCCAGGTATTGGACAAGCCAACGGAGGTATTGTCCACTGCCAGTAGCTTCAAAATCCCAGAAGAACCCGTTGAGAACCGCCTTCAGCGCCAAACCTCGAGCCCAACCGCGAGCCATAACGCGAAATTATACCTTTCCACCAGGCTTCGATGGGCCTAGCATCCCGTCAACATATCTAGCTGCTCATCGGGTCTCGTCAACCTTCGGGTTGGCGGTGTCGGCGGTCCCGCGGCCCTTTGGAACGTCTCTCCCGCGGGAAAGGGATAAATGCAACCTCGTTTCCCCGAGTCCCCTGCGCTCCCGCCCTGACCTGCAGGGTCGAGGGCGTGCCCCTGGCGTGGGGACGGACCGGCCTTAAGTACTCGTTGGTACCTCCGAGTCTCCCCTCTGAGCCACGGGGAGCCGACCCCAAATCTTCGACCGCAACACGGGCGGCACGTACCCGCACTTCACGTTCCCACAGCAGGCTTCGGGCCGCCCGTGGCGGGAAAGGTGGCCCTCGTCGTGCCAGCGCTCCCGCATGATTGCCCACTGCTCCATGGGGGGAATGGCGGTGGGCCCGGAGCCTTTCCGTCGGTAAATGGGCCTCGACCTCCCCTTTAGACACAACTGTTGCTCACAGCCGTCGAGAAATAGGGCTGAGCCGTCCAAGCTCTGTAAGCTGAGCGACGGTTCTGCCCCACTCTGGCAGCTACACGGCCCGCTCTGAGCCGGCACCGCAGCGTCCGTGCTCAGCCCTCGGGATGCGTCAGTGGTAGATGCCACACCTCTAGCTAGCAGGGACCACACCAACCTCACGGCTTTCAGCACGGTCGACCATAGCGGCAATCCTACCCAGGATGCCAGTGCCACCGCCCAAAACGGGCAGGCCGGAGCTTCTATTACCCTGGACGGCGGATCGGGCACCATAACCATCAAGCCCACGGCCCTCATCAAGGCGGGCAGCGGGGGCAGGGGCGGAAACGCCACGGCCAAGGCGGGCCCCGGCGATCCCACATCCCACCAGGTGGCGGGCAACGCCACGGCCGTGGGGGGCAACGGCGGCAACGCAGGCCAGCTGACGCTCGCTGGGGGCATCACCTTCGAGGGCAGTGCCACCAAGAACCTGGACGTGGGCCGGGGTGGAGGCGGCGGCTACGCCCTGGCCGTGGGCTCGGGGGCCACGGCCCAGGGAGGCAACG
>FWWM01002913.1_pt1 | contig 44157 bp, 42 predicted proteins | sample 2228351 | NCBI WGS metagenome assembly FWWM01 (sample SAMEA103939774, study PRJEB20133) | metagenome
TGCCTTCTAAATCCATCTGTTCCATGTCCTCTATATCCTCCTTTTTGTGTTTTAATAGTTCTGTATCTCTTTTCGCCATAACCATCTGGTCTCTTTCGCCCTTCTCTCCATAGTCAATAATATAATGCCTTCTTATTCATAGACACAATTTAAATTATACCGCCACAAAATATCCTTATCGGCATAGGAAGAGGATAAGGACGACCAATGCAGTAGAGAGGAGTTTCAGGGAGGTGAGGCAAAGGATAAGGGGAATTGGAAGGTTTAAGGATGAGGAGAGGGCATTAATGATGGTATGGTGGCAGATGAAAGAACTCAGATGGTATGGAGTGGATATGACAAAGGAGGCAAGGGCAATCCTTGCAGGCATAAAAGTATCAAAACTTGAGAGGATTGCAGCTTAATCAAAAGCCGTGGAAACCATTGACAATTATGCCCTTGAGAGAATTTACAGAAAAGACTTGACAATATCTACTACAGTATCTCTCATAATTAATTGGGGTTGAACATTTTTTATGTAAGATATGGAAGTTTATGTCCCTTTTGTGTGTTGCACTGTAAAGTTCTACAGGGATATTTACAAGGGTAAAGCTAATATTTCCTTTCCACACCGCTTTCATAATTTAATGATAGCACAAAAGAATAACAAATACTTATATTGAGCGTATAGATTATTAAGCCTGAAATGCCATCTTAATTAACTCACTCAAAAATTATATATTTTCTTGCTTTTTCCAGCTTTCTACCCTTTAAACCTAATTTTTCGAGGCTCGTGATTTTGCTCTCTTTCCTTACCTTCAGTATCATTGAAACGGTCTTAGGCCCGATTCCTGGGACCCTTAGCAATGCCTCCTTGTCAGACGAGTTGATCCTGATCGGGAAAAATTCTGGATGTCTTTCTGCCCATACCTCCTTAGGGTCCTTATCTAATCTGAGATTTCCTGACGAGTCTAAAAGAATATCATTCTGAGAAAAACCATACTTTCTAATGAGAAAATCTGCCTGATACAAACGATGTTCCCTCATGAATACACTATCAGAATTGGAGAATATCTGTTTTTCTCCTGGGATATCTCTATGTCCAAGACCTTTCTGGTAAGCAGAGAAGTAAACACGGTGAAATTTCATGCTCTTGTAAAGATGAAATGTATATTTTATTATTTCAGCGTCTGTCTCATCTGATGCGCCAACAATGAACTGAGAGGTACATTTTACCTTTGAGTATTTCATTCCTGTACTCGTAAGTTTTGAAAGCAGTTTAATGGGTCTTATGATATCATTCATGTAGTCTTTTTTCTTTGAGAGGACAGCAAATCGTTTTTCTCCGGGTGTCTCAATATTCAGGGAAACAGCACTGGCAAGGGAAATAGTTTCTTCAATGGCCGCATCAGAGGCACCGGGAATTATTTTAAGATGAATATAGCCTTTGTAATTGTGTTTATATCTGAGAATACGGGCAACGGCATTTATTCTGTCCATTGTATAATCAGGATTGCCGATAACGCCTGAGCTTAAGAATAAGCCAAAAACCATCTTCCTCCTCACATAATCCATAAATATATTTGCGACCTCTTCAGGCTGAAGGGTGCATCGCCTAATATTTGTCTCTGATCTTAAGGGACAGTATTTACAATCATTCGAACATGCATTGGAGAGAAGTGTTTTCAGAAGTATTGAATATCCGCCGTTTGGAAGGGTTACAGGATAGAGCCATTTCCCATCTATCCCCCTCCTTCTTCTGTCAAACTTATTTGTGCCGCAGGCACAGGCAAGGTCATACTGAGAATCATTGGAGAGTATCTTTAACTTCTCTAAGGTATCCATGGGTATCTAATAAGGATTATATCAGATTTTTATCCTCACCCAGGGCCTCCTGTCATGCCATGATATATCTACAGGAGTACCAAAGAAATCGGAAATATTAGGGATTGTTAAGACCTCCTCTTTTTTCCCCATAGAATGGACCTTCCCATTTATCAAAAGCAATGCATGACTTATAACAGGCAATATCTCCTCTATATGATGAGAGACGTAAATAAGAGTTGGTTTTGATTCTATACTTTCTATATGTTCAAGACTGGTCAGTAATTGCTCTCGAGCAAAGATATCAAGGGCAATGCACGGTTCGTCAAGTATTAATATCTTTGGATTGCTCATCAATGCCCTTGCGATTAAGATTCTCTGTTTTTCTCCCTGCGATAATGTCCCGTAAGGCTGTCTGGCTAAATGAGCACAATAGAGATGTTCCATGATGGCTCTGGCATTTTTAATATCTTTTTTATCCGGTCTGTCATAGAGACCGATGGTGGCAAATCTTCCACTTAAGACTATCTCCTCTGCTGTTTCTGTTCCATAAAGTCTTTCCTGTAAGGAAGAGCTTACACAGCCAATTTTTTTTCTCAATTCACGAACATCAAAATCTCCGAGCCTTTTGCCAAGAACTGTTATCTTGCCTGTTGAAGGCCAGATATATCCGTTAATCATGTTAAGAAGTGTTGTCTTACCAGAGCCATTCAATCCAATAATGGCCCAATGCTCACCTGAATTGACATACCAGTTGATATTCCTTAAGATATATTTGTCATCGCAGAGCCAGGAGACATCTTCCATATGAACAATTTTTTCCATAAGTAGGCCTTTTTATTTTAAAAAATTACGTAGATTCTTTGAAAGCCGACATTTATAAAACAATCAGCAGGGTTTGACAAATATCCCTCATTAAATTTTCCGACCATCTCAACTTCTGGAAATTTGGAATACCAGCCTTCACGATTATCGATACGGCGTTATATAGAAACCCGAATTATCATGCCTTGGGAGATAAAGCTGAAACCCTTGATTATGATAGATGGCAAAGCTTGTATTCGGGCTGCTCAGCTCTCTTAGCATTGTATAAAGAAGAATTAGTTGTGAATGTGAACGCGCGGCCTTTTTGACAGAAGACCAATTTTTATGTTATTTTAAAAAGTTTCGATTCTACTCATCCCCCTTTGATTAAAGGGGACTATAGAATAGCAGATTGTAATTATCGATTGACAGGATTTTGATTAACCCAAACTTTTTAAAGAAAGGAGGTAATATAAATGGCTGAGAAGGGCAAGTCTAAGACCGACGTTACCGCAAGGGCAGAGAATAAGGTAAAGGCTCAGATTTGTCGAAACTGTGGTAATAAGGTAGATGTTGTTATGACAGTATCACCCTCTGGCAAGAAGAGAATGAGGCGTGTCTGTTGCGGAGAATGAGAGTGAAGGGCAGATTACAAATGTCTGCCCTTTTTTAATTTTTTAAAAAACCATAACAGGCATTGCTCCAAAATAACCTAAATTCATAGAATACACCAGCCGCGATCCGCTTCTACCATGAATCTATCCATGCTTAAACCTAAAGAGATCGGAAAGATCTTTAAGAGGGAAGACATTCAAAAGGCAAAGGACCTTTCCTGTAACTGCAAATAAATTGTAGTGTGTGCCCCAAAAAACACAGTAATAATGCAAGAAAGCAAACCTGTTCTCCTGAATCGGCTGAGCAGGCTATTGTTGCTCAGCCGACCTCCGCGGGAGGATTAAAATAAAAAAGATAGAGGCAATAATCAAACCTTTCAGGCTTGACGAGGTTAAGGATGCCCTGAATAGTGCTGGTATTCAGGGTATGACCGTAACAGAGGTAAAGGGATTCGGCAGGCAAAAAGGGTATGTTGAGGTTTACAGGGGACAGGAATACGAGGTTCGGTTTCTGCCCAAGATAAAGATAGAGATAATTGTACCTGATGCCCTTGTCGAAAGGGCAATTAGCACCATAGTGGAAAAGGCAAAAACTGGCAATGTGGGGGATGGCAAGATATTTGTTTATCCTATTGAGGATGCAATAAGGATAAGGACAGGCGAAAGGGGAGAGGCAGCGATATAATGTAGGGGCAAGGCATGTCGTGCCCCTACATGGTTTTGGACTTAGGTCTTCCTATTGGTTTAAAATAACCCGCAGGGGTTGACAAAAATATGGATGCTTGACTAAGATAACACATATAATAAAAAGGTAACACATGGCATTGATCAGGTTTGGCATATCCCTTGACGAATCCCTTCTCAGGAGGTTTGATGACCTCATTGAAAGGAAGGGTTATCCAAGCAGGAGCGAGGCAATAAGGGACCTCATCAGGGATGCCCTGGTCATGGAGGACTGGAAGATTGATACCTCTGAGGCAGTGGGAACTATAACGATTGTTTATAATCACGAAAAGCGAGAACTCACTGACCTGCTTACTGACTTTCAGCATGAGCACTTCACCTCCATTACCTCCTCAATGCATATACACCTCGATGCCCATAACTGTCTTGAGGTGATAGTCGTGAGGGGAAGGGCAAAGGATATAAAGGCGATCGCAGATAGATTGATTGCAACAAAGGGGGTGAAGCATGGCAAGCTCCTTCTGACAACGACAGGTAAAGGCCTCGAATAATTTTTTTGTATCTGGTAACACGAATATAAATATGGTAATACAAACAAGGAGGTTAAAATGAAGCATATCACTGGTTTAATGCTCTTTTTTTCTCTAACTGTCCTGCTGACGGGGCTGTCCTATGCTGCTCATCCCCTGATAACGGATGACACAGGCACACAGGGCAGAGGTCATTTCCAGCTTGAGGTAAATGGCGAATATGGCCATGATAAGGAAGACGGCATCAAGACAGAGACACTGGACATAAAGACAATCCTTTCATATGGTCTCATTGACGCCATTGATATTGTGTTAACCATTCCATATCAGGGTATAAGGGTCAGGAGTGAGGACCCAAGGGAAGACAATGATGGCATAGGTGACATCTCCTTTGAATTGAAGTGGCGGTTCTATGAAAAGGATGGTCTGAGCCTTGCCTTCAAACCAGGATTAACCCTTCCTTCAGGGAATGAGGACAGGGGCCTTGGCACTGGCAGGGCAACATACAGTTTATTCTTTATCACGAGTTATGAGAGTTTGCCATGGTCAGTCCATTTTAATGGAGGTTACATTAGAAATGAGAACAGGCTGAAGGAAAGGAAAGACATATGGCACATATCCATTGCAGGCCTCTTTGAGGTTAGCGAGCAACTGAAGGCTGTAGGTAATGTTGGCATGGAAAGGAGCACTGAGAAGTCCTCAAATACTGCCCCGGCCTTTCTAATCGCAGGCATTATATATTCCCTTTCTAAGGACCTTGACCTTGACATGGGTGTAAAGGCAGGGCTCAACAAGATAGAGACAGATTATTCTGTCCTTGCCGGCATGACCTGGAGGTTCTGATGCATATACCTGATGGATACCTTGGACCTGTAACATTTGGCGGACTCTGGGCAATAATGCTTCCCATATGGTATTACGCGGGAAGGGTAGTGAGAAGGACCACGGAGGTCGCTCGCATCCCTTTTCTTGCCCTTGCAGGGGCCTTCAGCTTTGTTATCATGATGTTTAATGTACCCATACCTGGAGGTACCACAGGCCATGCCACAGGTGCAACCCTCATAGCCATACTCCTTGGTCCCTGGCCTGCTGTCATTGCCGTCTCCATAGCCCTTATTATCCAGGCACTGCTTTTTGGAGACGGAGGTATAACGGCAATAGGGGCTAATTGCTTTAACATAGCCTTTGCTGAGGTCATGGCAGGTTATGGCGTTTATAGACTCATTAATGGTAAGGGGGGTGGCAAAAGGGAACTCTTTGCAGCAGGCACTGGCTCTTATCTTGGCATAAACCTGGCTGCCTTTCTTACAGCCCTCCAGCTGGGGCTACAGCCAATCCTTCATAGAGGCATTGAGGGAAGGCCCTTATACAGCCCCTTCCCATTGACAGTAACGATCCCTGCTATTATGATTGAACATATAACCCTTTTTGGGTTTGTTGAGGCCGCTATTACTGTCCTCGTCCTCGTCTATGTGAGGAGAAAGGAGGTACTGTGAGGGATTACAGAAGGCTCTGGATAGGTATAGGCATACTAATCCTTCTGTCCCCCCTTGGTTTGATACTGCCTGAATTATTCAGTGCAGGAGGTGCCTGGGGCGAATGGGGGATTGAGGAGATAGCTGAATGGATGCATAAAGAGGGTTTGCCAGCATTTATTCCCGATGGACTCAAGAGACTTTCAGAGTTATGGAAGGCTCCTTTCCCTGACTATACCTTTAAAGGATGGGAAGAGGGTATTAAGGCCTATGTTTCTTATATAATAACTGCGGCTATAGGTGGTGGAGCGGTTGTGGCCCTGACCTATATTTTATTTAACAGAAAGGGCAAACAAAAAGGAGTGAAGAATGGAAGAGCTTGAGAGATTAAGGGTTCTTGTTGAGCACTGGCTTGAGCATAACGCCGAACATGCCCGTACCTATAAGGAATGGGCTGACAGGGTAGAGGCCCAGGGCAGAAAGGATATTTCTGATGTCCTTAATAAACTATATACTGAGACAGAGCGATTAAGAGAACTCTTTAACGAGACCCTCAGGTTAATTTAGAGGGCATTGGGCGAAATAACCCAGTTTTTGTCTTTTTGCGCATGCCGAGTTTTGTCAATTCACCTTAATAAACAATAAAAAATCTTGAAAAATCTTTGTATTGTCAGGTATTATTTTTGAGATAGAATCAGGCATAAATATTGCTGTCATTATTAAATATATAAATATTTTCTGGAGGCCCTATATGGATAAGGTGGGAAGGAATAGAAGAGTATATATCTTTTTTCTCATATTTACCATGTTTATATTTTACAGTCAGGATTGTCTGGGGGGTGTAACATACCAGTCGTCCATATCTGTAGGAGATGGTGGACCTTTAAGGATAGCAACAGACAGGGAAGGAAGGATATATGTAACGACGCAGGATATATATAGCGCGAGGGTCTGGGAGTTTGACAGCAGTGGAAATTTTTCTGGTTACATAGATGATTTTAAGAGGCCAGTAGGCATAGCTGTTGACAGGTCTGGCAAGGTTTATGTAGGGAGTTATAAGAAGGGAAGCATTGGTGTTTATGATAGAGGTGGCCGTTTTCTTTATTATTTAGGGCAGGGTGAAGGCGAGTTTGGACATCCCAATGATATAGCCACAGATTCAAGGGGATATGTTTATGTATCAGACAGCACAAATAATCTTGTAAAGGTCTACTCCTCCGACGGGACATTTCAGTTTTCCATAGGGGGCTATGGCAGTGCTGATGGACAGATGAATTTTCCAACAGGTATTACCATTGATGAGTATGCCCAAGAACTCTATGTAGTTGATCATTTAAATATAAGGATAGAGGTCTTTGACCTCAATGGCAACTTTAAGAGGAAATTCACATCCTCTTATTTATTGAGGCCGCAGGGCATAGCAGTTTCTAATGGTAAGGTTTATGTAGTTGACATTTATCACAGTTCAGTAAAGGTCTTTGATACGAATGGGAATTATATCACATCCATTGGTGTATATGGGCCTGGCGCTGGAGAGTTCATCTTACCTGTTGATGTTGCTATAAGTAATGGCAAGATGCTTGTAACAGACTCAGGAAACCAGAGAATACAGGTCTTTGACCTGAACGAACCAGGTCTTGTCATAACGCCGATAACCCTGTCCTTTGTTGCACATGAAAACTCAACCCCGCAAGCCCAGACAATCCAGATAGACGCTGATAGTTCAGGTGCTGCTCAATGGACAGCAATAGTTGAGGCTCCATTCCCTGTAACCCTGAGTGCAACATCAGGGGGTACGCCGTCAAGCATAACAGTGAGCATAGACACAACGGGGATGACGAAGGGAACATATAATGGGAAACTCTATCTTTATGCAGATGGAACGGAGTATCCCGTAAATATAAACCTGACGATTAAAGAGATACCAAACCTTGTTGTGAGCCCCTCGACAGTAGTATTAATTTATGCAAAGGGTGGAACCCTTCCATCTACAGTACTCAATATAACAACAAGCGAGAGTGTATCATGGACGGCCCAGACTGATTCGGTCTGGATAGACCTTTCAGCCCTTTCAGGCACAACCCCTGCAACCGTAACAGTCTCAGTAAACAGTACAGTTGCAACCTATGCCTCAGGAACATACAGCGGAAGCATCACAGTAACAGCGCCTGATGCAAAGAATAGTCCTGTAACTGTACCTGTCACATTACAGATAATATCGGGAGGGAGTATCACAGTTAAGACAAACCTTGATGAGGCAACCTTTGAGATTAGAGGACCTGAGAACTATTCAGGCTCTGGGAGGAGCTGGACAGCCTATGATGTACCGCCGGGGACATACACGATAACCTTTGGAGATGTTTCAAATTATAAGACCCCTGGATCCACGACATTCACTATTGAGCCGGGCAAGAATATTACAATAGAGGCGTTGTATGAGGTAGAAAGACTCGCCAACACCATTATAGCAGGAAAGGGTCCCGATCCAAGAAATGACGGCAAGGTAAGACTCTTTGACCTCAGTGGCAATCTTCTTGGTGAGATAGAGGCCCTCACAACGACATATGGGGCAAACGTAGCAACTGCAGACCTTGATGGAGACCTGAGTGACGAGATAATAGCAGGAGCAGGTATAGACTCTTCAAACAGGGCAACAATATCTATACTTAAGCCTGAAGGGACAATTCTGGCAACAACGACCATAGCAAATACATCAGGAGGGGCATACTTAGCAACAGGAGACATAGACGGAGATGGCATTCCTGAGATAGCAGTAAGCACGATAACCAACAATAGGAAAAAGACATACATAGTGGAGATTTACAGTTATTCAAATGGCAGTCTGAACAGGAAGGCATCAGTCTATGCCTCATCAGTGCAGGGCAACAAAAATGAGCCATTGCCACTAACACTGGTAGACCTCAAAGGTGATGGGACTGCAGAACTTGTAGTCTTTGAATCAGGCTATATAAAGGTCTTTGGCTTTAACAGGAACCTGACAACATATCTAATAGCCTCAAAGGCAATAACACAGATAGGCAACAGGAACAGGGCAATCAAAGAAGCAAGCCTTACAGCGGGTGATATAAATGGTGACGGAAGACCTGAGATACTGGTTGGTTATCTTAACGAAGAGGGTGATGCGATAATCAGAGCCTATAATGCAAACCTTACAGAGATCGGTCTAAATATAATGGTCTTCAAAGGAGGGAATGCAGCACCATCCATCTCTGCAATGGATATAGATGGTGATGGGATAGTGGAAGTTCTTGCAGGCAAGGGGGCCTCATTATCAAATGATGCCTTAATACGGATTATCAGAGTTGATGGAACAGTACTCAAGGAGATTAAGGCCTTTAACACAACTTATGGTGTAAAAGGGGCCTTTGGTTTTATAAAAAGATAGGGGGTAATCATGAAAAGGGTCTATACAGCATTAATAGCAATTGCAGGGATCATAATGATGATAGGGGTAGCAATAGCTATTGACCCACCCCATGATACAACAACATCGACAAATTGTAATAGCTGTCATAGTCTTCATAATGCTTTGGGAGCGAGCCTTACCAAGGAGGCAGAAAACTATAACCTCTGTCTTGGCTGTCACAGTTCAAGTGGTTCAGCCTCTGGAAAGCCCTTTCAGTCTTCTGACCAGGCAATATCTGGAACATCAGGAACATCCCACCGGTGGGATTCGGCAATGCCTTTAACAGATAACCCCAACAATCCCTATGGATTAAGGAGTGTTAACAGTCTTACTAATACAGCCCTTAAATCAAGGCTTGCTATATACGGCACATGCAGCAATCCTTCTTACACGAATAAGACCACTTGTGAACAAAACGGTGGGACCTGGACAGCCAAGGTTGTGTGTTCAGTATGTCATAACCAACACTCACAGAGTGCAGCCACCTGGGATCCAAATTCACCCAGCTATGGGGGCACAGGCACAGGCTCGGGCAGGCACTATCAGAGGTCAGCTAATGACCTCAACCAGCTCTGTGAGGACTGTCATTACTACAGGTCATCATCTCATGCAGGGACCGATGTCAGGATCTGGGATGGTAGTAAAAAGAGTCATCCCGTGGCAAAGATCTTTACCAGTGCCAATGGAGAGACAAGGGATGTCACAAAGCCGGAACAATACCATACTGCGCCATTGGAGCCACAGGCAGCAGGCTGGGCAGCCCAGACAGGGACGAGGTACCACCTAAACGGTGGCACTGATACAAACCCGACGAATAATATAGTGGTAGGTTCTGATGGCAGGGTAAGATGTCTTTCCTGTCACGGCGTTCATTATACAGACTCTGATTCTTCAACAATAGATCAACCATAGATTATACAGGGAGGAATGATATGAAATACTCTAAGCATAAGATTATAGCACTGATAGTAATTACAGGGTTCCTCCTGTTCCTGACCACCTTGGCGATGGCAGTAGGTGATGGCAACTTACTGAAGCGCTCTGATGAGGAAACCTGCCACGCCTGCCACAAGACTTATAAGAATGCTCCTAGTGACCCTGATGCTATTAAGAGCCACAGTAGTACAGATACAACAAAATGGCCCACTGGATGGGGCATCCAGGGTGGTAAATATGGCGAGATAGTTTGTACGACCTGTCATACACCGCATGACACGAAGAACATCTATCTGATTCGCGAACAGATAGTCGCCCCCAATGCACCAATAGACCAGTTCCCGGGAAGCACAGTGGACTTCAGATATACCAGTGGAACACCCGGTGGCGATACCGGATATTACTCTTTTGCAGATGATACGACCTGCTATGAGGCATCATATACAGACCAGACAACATGTGAGACAAACGGTGGCGTTTGGAATTCAGTGCTGAACAGGTGCAATTTTCCAAATATAACGGATCAGACGTCCTGCACCAGTGCGGGTCATGAATGGTCTCCGCGAACCACCTCAACGAGGGTGTGCGAGGTCTGCCATAGCAAGAATAAGTATCACAACTACGATTCTAATAATAACATCTTAAATGGAGGAGATTTTTCCCATAATAATGCCGGAGACTGTACAGCTTGCCATCCTCATGCAGCAGGATTTACCCCTGCAGGCGGTGCCTGTGACTCCTGTCATGGCAATCCTCCTACAGTAAATACTCTTGGTGGTCCGAACGGTCTTGCCAAATATCCTGACAATTCTGGGACAGGCTCAAACAATCCAGGGAAACACCAATACCATGCCACATCGAGCGGTCTGAACCTTAGCTGTAATTCCTGCCATACGAATTACACTATGCCAGAGAATACATTGAAGAGGATTCAGATTGGATTTAACATCTTTGGTTTTGGCGGCGGTTCCTATGATGGTCAGTCAGGGGTGAGTTATGAGGGCAAAAACGGGACATCCGTATCAAATACGGGGACACGGAACTGTTCTAATATATATTGTCACAGCTCTGTTCAGGGTTCAGGTGGCACAGGTTCCCCAACCTATGCAACTCCTCAGTGGCTTGACACTGCCAGCGCCCAGTGTGGAAGCTGCCATAAGGCTGATGGCGTTCAGGGCGATGCTTCACTCATGGATAGCGCTTCTCACACAAAACATGTGAGTGCACCCTATAGCAAACCCTGTAGCGAATGCCATAGTGGTGCTGGCTCAGGTACGGCACTACACGTAAATTACAATATTAATATGGCCTTTGTGACTGACCCCCACGGTAATTCTGGCTCCTATAGCCAGTCACCAAATACTCCGGGAAATGGCTATGGTTCATGCTCGAATATATATTGTCATAGCATTGCTCAAACTAATGGAGGCGGAACCCTAACAGCGGGCAATACCACACAGTATAAAAATGTGACATGGGGGTCAACGGTTATATGTGGAAACTGTCATGCCGTGCCACCTAATACGGGCAGACATGATATTCACGCCAATACCTACAATTTTGACTGCTGGGTCTGCCATAATAATGCAGGCATAAACAAACAGACAGGGATACCAACACCAAATCATACAAACAAGAATATAGAGATTTCCTTTGACTCAACCTATGGTCCTAGCGCTACCTATTCGCAGAGTCCAAACCCGCCAGGCAATGGTTACGGTAACTGTTCAATAACGTATTGCCATAGTAATGGCACGGGTGGGACAGCAAATACTGGCGACTCCCGGCCAATCTCAGCAAATACATCACCATTATGGTCTGCTACAACAACATGCGGAAGCTGTCACGGTGGTGGAAATTTAACAGGACAGCCAAATTACGCAAATGGCTCTCCGAAGGCCAACTCCCACGGAAAGCATCCGACAGACTGTTCGATCTGTCACAATGCTACAACCAATGATGGCACAACCATATCAGACGTAACAAGACATGTAAATAGACTCTATGACCTGCAGGCAAAGTCAGGTTATTCCTTTAGCTATACCTATCAGTCTACAGGGGGATCATGCTCAAGCATTTCTTGCCACTTCAATGGAACTGCCACATGGGGTGGGACCATTTCATGCGGAGGGTGTCACAATGTTCCGCCTACAACAGGCGCTCATGCTACACATACCTCTGCGCTAAGCGCATTAAATTCCCAGTATGGTAATGACCAGAACAACTCTACCACAGCAGCCTATGGATTCAACTGTGGTAACTGTCATCCTCTATCTCTCAGCATGCATGGTAATGGTACAATTGAGATAGAGCTTTACAATGTCTCATCGACGGGCTTTAAGGCAAACAATCCTTCTACTGCATCGAGGACAGGGACAGGGGCGAATACGCAGTGCAGCGATGTTTATTGTCACAGCAATGGTGCCGATGGAGCGAACAGGGTATACAGACAGACGCCCACATGGGGTAGCACCTTTGGTGCTAACAAGTGTGGTCAGTGCCATGACAATCCACCCCAGTATGCCGGACAGTCCCACTATGTAGCATCAAACTTTATGGGTAAAGAGGGTGGTCATCTCGTTGGCATCCACTTTGACAATATCTATAACGGCGTGGCTGGCTCGGGCCTACTCACAGCTGGAACAGGGAATAACAATAGCCATGGTAATTCCACATACTCAACTACCATTTCCTGTTACATCTGCCACAATGGCGTAGTAAGCTCAACAACGATTGATACCTATGCCCTGTATAATGTCGCATCAAGTGCAATGAAATGCTCGAACTGCCATACGAGCGGCTCAACAACACCATTACAGAATGGAGTTATAGCAGACAGGAGCCTCCATGTGAATGCCACAAAGAATGTTGCCTTTGTTAATGCATTTACTGTGAAATCAAAGGCACAGCTAAGAGATGGCTCGATGCCTGCTGTTTGGACACGCGTAGGCACATACAAGACTGCAGGTTCCTATGACACAGCAATTATTAACTCTTCAGACTGGAATTCAGGCACAAAGACCTGTACAACGGCATGTCACAACAATCAGCCTGTGACATGGGGCGATACGACTGTGACATGCTATAGCTGTCATACCAGTCTGTAGGGGGGGAGACATGAAGAAAGAGACTATTCATATAGAAATCTTAAAAAGTGAGGTGAGGTGATAATGGGAAAGATAATAAAAAGGAAGGTTAAGGCAATGAACTGGAAGGCTAAGATCGCCCTCGTGCTATGCTTCACCTTGATATTCAGCACCTTTATGTATGAAGGCTGGTACAAGCCAAGACCTGCCCATGCTGCTGTGACAACCTATAAGGGCTCCTTTACAAAGACGACCTCGCCAGGGACGCAGACCATTTCAGGCATACCCTTTCAACCAAAGGCGCTCATATTCTTCTGGACAAAAAACCCCACAAGTGGAACATCTACTGCAAACGGGATGATGGGTATAGGCTTTTATGACGGCACAACTAACGCCTCTGTTGCTACGGTGGCGCAGGATAATGTAGGTACGACCAACACCGGCTGGATTGCATCTTCGACATACAGCATATATACCCTTAATACAACCCCGGCCATTGCAGCACGTGCCTCTGTCACAGGATTCACTGCTGATGGTTTTACCCTTAACTGGCCGACTGCTGACGCACAGGCAGATATAATCCACTATATTGCAATTGGAGGCACAGACATTACAAATGTTAAGGTCGGTCAGTTTAATGGCCCTGCAACAACTGGTAACTTTTCTGTAACAACCGTTGGTTTTCAGCCCGATTTTGTCATGCTCGCTTCCACTGACAGGACGGCTACAACCCTCGATGCCGTTCAGGCTGCTGGAGCACTGAATATAGGAATGTTTACATCTACCACTTGGGGTGCTATTGGATGGGGCTCTCGAGATAATCAAACCACAGTGACTCACGCACACGCATTAAGTGATGCCCATGCCTTCTATGGTATAAGAAGAAACTCTGCTGACCAGGTTGCGACATTTGTCTCCATGGATGCCACTGGATTTACCTTGAACTTTACAACTGCTGGTGGGAACGCACCTTACATATACATAGCTATCAAGGGTGGACAGCACAGGATTGGTTCCTTTACCAAGAGGACATCAGCAGGTTCACAATCAATAACAGGCCTTGGTTTTCAGCCGACAGGCCTAATGCTCTTCAGTCATAACTCGACGGCTGGTAATGGCACGGTAGAGACAGCTAACCCTGCCGCGGCTATTTCAATAGGTGCATCCTCAGGTTCAGCCGCCATGGGAACTGTCTGGATGCATGACAGAACGATTATAAATACTGATGTAAACATGATATCTCATACTAACCTCGTAATGAGGATGGGTGCAAGCAATAATGGGATAACTGATTATGGACAAGCAACCCTTACCTCTTATGATACGGGTGGTTTTACCCTTAACTGGACAACCTCTGATGCAACGGCAAGGAGAGTCCTCTACTGGGCAATTGGCTCTTCAACACCTACTGATACAACGCCACCTGTACCCGGGACGGTTACAGTGAGCCCTGATGGAAATGGATACACATCGTCATCACCAACGATAACAACACAGTTCACTGACAACGAGTCAGATGTTACATCCTGTGAATACACAACAAACGGAACGACCTGGTCTGCTGGAGTGGTCAGTGGTACAAGCCCTACATGGACATGCACGGCTCAGCCATCAGGCCTTTCAGGCAACCTGACAATAAATATGAGGGCAACATCAAGTGGTGGCACAGGAACTGCTACGGCTATTAACCGTACCGTTGATGCTACTGCCCCCACTGATGGGACACTCACGGCAACAGCAGGTGACCAGCAGGTCAGCCTGAGCTGGTCTGGTTTCAGTGATGCCGGCATAGGCCTCGACACAACAGACACATATAAACTGGTTTATCTGACAACAGGCTTCCCGAATGCAAACTGTACAAATGGCACTGATATCACGGCTGTTACAACCCAGACAAGCTATGTCCATACCGGCTTGACTAATGGTACTACATATTACTATCGCCTCTGCGCCTATGACCGAGCAGGCAATATATCGACAGGAGTAACGGCAAGCGCCACTCCTCAGTCCGTCCCTGCAACGACAACGGGCACCATGAGCTTCCCATTGGTTACGAGCAACTCTATTCAGGTGCAGGTAAGTTTCTCAGGCGATGGTAACGGCAATAACTCTTGTGTAATCAAATATGGTACATCGCCTGGTAGCTATCCAAATACGGCGCCAGCACCAACAAGGGGTGCAGGCACATTTACAACAACAGTTACTGGCCTGAGCTCTTCAACAATGTATTATTTTCAGGCAACCTTCAGTGACCCTGACGGTGTAAATGGCACAAACCCTGTTTTAGGCAGCCAGGCAACAACCTCAGACTACACCAATGACCCGCTCCTTCATAACAGCACAAACACGGCCTCAGGTTATTGGTCAGCAAATGGTGGCTGGGGGATACCTAATGGTAAGTATGGAGCTTTCGTGTGCGAGACCTGTCATACACCGAGGGCGACGAATATCAAGGGTATTAAGTCAACCATTACAACGCCCGATGGCTCAAACTGGGCAACATCAGGTACACCAAGTGTTACAGTCAACTTCCAGTCCTACACGACGTCAGCAACAGCGATGGGTAATGACACCGAAACAAGGACATCTTCAACGAGGATATGTGAGGTCTGCCATAGCCAGACGGCCTATCATAAATATAGCCAACCATCAGGCGGTAGTGCCCACAATGGCGTTTCAGACTGCACAACCTGTCATAAGCATAATCAGGGATTTGCAGGCGATGGGCCCTGCATGAGCTGTCATAATGCAGCGCTGAATGTCCTGTATAACACCAGGCAGGTGGTTGGCACAGGTGGTGACTTCGTAAAGGCATCACATCATGTAAACAACGGTTCGACAACAGAGATAGTAACGAACTATGACTGTGCGGTATGTCATGCCGAGGCTGATGCTGACAAGATTGCCGCTGGTACGGGTTGGATTGACAAGACGAAGCACAAAAATGGAACAACCAATACAGGAGATCCCGCAACAGACAGGATGGTAAAACTCAGGAATGTGGATAACTACACCCAGTCCTATAACTTTAGTAAGCATGTCCTTACAAAGGGTGTTGCCTCGCAGGCTCAGAAGACTGCCATGAGGGATGACCTCGACAGATTCTGCATGGGTTGCCATGATGCCGATGGGGCAAGCACAATAGCTGTAAATAATACAAACAATGGTTTATTCCTTGGAGCTACTCAGACTAACACAACCAGGTCGGGCACTACCCAGCCAGCGCGTCTCAGGCCCTTTAATACAAATGACAATCTGAGAGGTAACACAGCTGACGCAACGACCCTTGGGACATTCAGGTCAACGACCTATGGCAGGGTGCTTAATGTTAAGGACCAGTTTAACTCCCAGAACCTTACTGGCTCAAACTGGGCATCTCACCATAACCTGAATCAGTTTACAAAGAGGTATTCAACGAGAAATACGACCTACTTCCCTGCAACGATATTTACCAACTATACTACAAAGAATGGCGAAAACCTCCAGACAGTGGGCGAGACGGCGGGACTTCACTGTTCAGACTGTCATCTCAATGAACTGAATGCCCATGGGACGGTATCAAGGTTTTTCCTTGCCTCTGGCACAACGGACAGTGATGTTGCCTGGAATGGCGCAGTAGGTCAGGCAACGATGCCATGTTACAGATGCCATAGTAGTACTACTTATAACAGCTCAGGAACTACTGGTCGCTTTGATCATGCCAGGGATTCAAACAGGACACTTGCAACCATGACGAGCCCTCTTGGCATAATCTGCTTCAACTGCCATGGTGGTTACAGTAACAGACCTGAAGGTGCCCTCGGTGCTATCCATGGAACGAATGAGACATATAACCCAGGCAATGGCGCTGTCTCATCAAAGAGATACCGCTTTATGAGTGGCTCCGTTATGAGGTTTTATAAGCCCATTGCAACGGGGTCAACTTATGTTGACCCTACCTCCTGGGAGGGACCAACGACGCAGAATGCAAGCTGTTATACCGTTACAGGTAACGATACATGGTCTTCAGGATGCACATCCCATGGTAACGGTGTCAACATTGGCACAACGAGTATAAATTACCAGAAACCGCTGAACTGGTAAGGAGTGGTCCAGGCTTGAGAGGATGGCAGGATGCCCTGCCATCCTCTTTTTGTTATGACTATAAAGACCTTTTTCAGTCTTCTCATTATAGCTGTTTCTTTTTTTAGCCTCTACCAGATTGATGGGTATTCCAGGGCAATGAGGACAGGAGGGAAGACACCATCAGAGGATATCGTTATTAAGAGGTCTGAAGAGGCATATGAGGTATGGAAAAAAAAGGGCATGAGGGGGAGGGTAATTATATCAATGAGCCAATGGCTATACTTTATGCCACCTGAAAAGGACATTGTGCCAAGCCAAGCAGATTTCCCCCTGAAAATAAAGAATCCACTAAGAGAGGCAGAGTCTGAACTGAGGAGGGAAAACCTCCTGAGACTTGCCCTTGAGAGTGGCATTGCAAGGAAGATAGTCCATGTATTACCAGCCGAGGTCTTCCAAGAAAAGGTAAGACTTTCAAGGAAAATTGAGGGCGTGAGGGTTAGTGACGGCGCGATTAAATATCCCCATCTTGGTTCTCCTCGGCTGATAACCTCCCTTAACAATCTTGAGAGGATAGAAGAGGCTGTATTACTCTATATAGATGCCGCCTTTATCAATACAACAGGACTCGAAAAAATATGGGAGATTCTAAATGAAAAGGGAATAAGGACAGAGCTTATCATAATAGATGATTCAGGCTGAGAGGACATCAATAATCAGGATTATCCTTGCAACTATCCTCATAATTGCCATACCCATCTTACTGGGTCTGATAGGGATAAAATCAAGGATACCTCCTACTTTAAAGAAGACCTTCTATATCTCAGAGCCAAAGGATGCCTTCAGAGTCTGGTATGATTCAGGGCTAAAGGGGATGATCCTTTTCTGTCTTGACAAAAGGTTCAGGATGACACCCCTTTCTCAGGAGGCAATTGAAGAGGCTTATCTTACCGGATATTCAAGGGAACTGAGCAATGATAACTTTCTGTTCCTTGCCATAAACCTCGGCATGATTAGAAAGATATACCATGTAGTGCCTTACAACAGGTGGAATGAAGTATATGATGTGCTTTCCAAGATGCCGAGGGTATTAAAGAGGGAGGGCCTCTTCAGACTCACTGAGGATGGCGTGCCAATAATCGTCATTACAGAGGGACAACTGCCAGAGCTAAAGGAGCCTCTATTGGTCTATATAAATGAAGAGGTCAGGGATGATTACTCAACGGGTCTCGTGGATAGGATTACCAAGGGTAACTCTGCCTTGATTTTGAGGAGGGGTCATTGAAAGGTAAGAACTTCCTTGTGTTTGTCCTTTTGCTTGCTGCCTTTGCAATAAGATTTTACTCCATCGGGGCAATGACAGATGTAAGAGGAGATGTAGCTACACACAGTGATAGTGCCTTTAATTATACATTGAGGGGTTATTTTGGCCCTGATGCATGGTATCACCCTCCTCTAAAACATATATTGCATTATCTAAGCCTGCGGGCCTTTGGCAACAATCCCTATGGATTAAGATTGCCCAATGTGATTTTCGGTTCTTTAACGGTGATAATGCTCTTTATATTAGTCAGGGAGATATTCCCTCTGTCGCTACATGCCCCACTTATTGCCTCAGGTCTCCTTTTGATTGACCCCCTCCATATCGTTTATTCCAGGGCAACTGTTGAAGAGATTCCCCTTGCACTTTTTCTTGTGGTTGCAATCTATATAGGACTTAGTGCACTCAGGAAGAGTTCAGAGGTCTTATGGTTCTTTACAGGTATTGCCTGGGGTCTCGTCATATCCTTTAAGTGGTATGCCCTGCCCTTTTTGTTTCTCTTTATTGTGATAACAGTGAGCAGGGAAAAGGGTTTAAGAGGTCTGTCAATTGCCCTGCTTTATCTCGTTGCAATACCAGCCATTATATATCTCATGACTTTCTTCCCTTATTTTCTCCGGGGGAATTCTTTTATTGAGTGGCTCGAGATGCAGTCTGATGCCATTAGGGAGATGAGGAATGTGGAAATGATAAACTTTGCGCCCTCCCAACAACTCTTCTTTTCTGCCCTTGAAGGGGCTGATAGCTGGTTTCTGAGGCTAATAGGTTTAGGTTTTCAGGTCCCGAGAGGTGATATGACAGGCTATTATATAATCATGAATAACATAGCCGTTTGGATATTAGTCCTCCCCTCTTTCCTGTATCAACTCTTATCGGGCATAAAGAGGAAAGACCTTGGGGTCATATTTCTCTCAGCAGGGTTTGCCCTTATGTATCTGCCCATGGTGCTTGTTAAGAGACCCATATTCCTCTATTCAAGTCTTGCAATAATCCCTGTTGCCTTTGTACTTGTGGCAGGCACGATTGAGAGACTCCCTAATAAATGGCCGCTTTATACGTTCATATTGCTGTCTCTATGGTCAATTCTTCTGTTTCCCCTAACTTCAGGTATCCCTGTTCCAGAGGAACTTTACGAGCCGATTCTTAGGCATATTAAGATACTATCTGTTGAATGATGGGCATTATGAAGATCAGGAAGAGCTGGTTTTCAATCCTGTTGATCATAACAGCCATGGGCGCCTTTCTCAGGCTATATGGGTTAGCTGAACAGCCTGCCCTTTCTGATGAGATCGGAGTAGCCATATCAGCAGTCAACTATATGGAGAACGGACAGTTCGGACCTACTATGTGGTATCATCCAAACCTCAGGAATATCGTTATCTATTTACTCGGAAAGACCTTTGGCTATGGTCCATATGTATTAAGGGGGATGAGCCTTTTGACGGGCATACTTGCTATTACCATGACAGGCCTGCTCCTTTATAAGCTCACAGGAGACAGGGTCGCATCCCTTCTTGCCTCATTTCTTCTTGCCCTTGATGAGGTCCATATAACATTTTCCCGACAGGCCATAAATGAGACGTGGACGATATTTTTTATAATCCTTGCTGTGTATCTTTCCTTTAAGTATTTCAGGAGTGAGGGAATATTCTGGCTTGTCCTTTCAGGTATTGTCTTTGGCCTCGGTCTTTCAACCAAACACCATACTATATTTCCATGGATGGTATGTTTTGTCTATGGTTTCCTTCTGTCTGTTAAAATACGTTCTTTTTCAGAGTGGGTCTATGTCTTTGCCTGTCTGATAGTGCTTCCCTTTACAGTTTATGTCCTTACCTATTTGCCCTGGTTTGGTAGGGGCTATGATATGAAGGAGTGGTTTGAGATGCAAATGGTCCTATTTGAGAAGATGGCAACCCATCAGGGAAATCCTATGGACCAGAAGATAGATGTAGAGGCCTGGCAGTGGTTTTTGAGGCCTCTCGGGTACAGTAACTTTGTATATTCAGGGGGAAGACCTTATGTGACCATTGCCTGGTCAAATCCCTTAGTATGGCTACTTCTGATACCATCCTTTATTTATCTACTAATGACAAAGGGTAAGACCCTGAAAAAGGACAGTGCCATATTGTGGGTCTTTGTCCTGTTCTTCGTGTCCTACATTCCCCTTGCTCTCTCAACAAGGCCCATATGGCTCTTATCATCCCTTGCAGTCATTCCCTTTGCCTTTATGATAATTGGCCTTGCCTTTTCTGATGTTGCTGAAAGGTTGAGGTCTGGTAAGAAAATACTTGTCTTTTATATGGTCCTTGTGTTCTTGACCTCCCTGCTCATTTATCCTATGGCAACTGGAAGGGCAAAGGAATATGGCTATCTTGCTCCAATTGTTGAACGGTTCAGGCCCCCCTTTGAGGTCAGTCCTTAAAACGATATTTAAGGATGGTCCAGAGGATCTTAATGCCATCTATGAGCCTCGGCTTCTTTCCCTCTTTCCTACCCCTTGCCCTGTATGACACGGGGACATCCTTTATATTGATGCCCCTTTTCAGGAGTTTTACCGTAACCTCGGGACAGAACTCAAAGCCGCAACTCTCTATCTCAAGGTCTTTTATAACCTCTCTCCTGAAAGCCTTATAGGCAGTGCCTTCATCAGTCAACCTTGAGCCATAAAGGAGGTTTATTATAATAGTAAATACTTTATTGGCAACCCAGTTTGGTAGCCTCATCCTCTCAGGCCATCGCCTCTTTAAGAACCTGCTTCCATAGACAGCAGACACATCCCTCTCTCTGAATTCTGAAAGCATAATCTTATAATCAGAGGGGTGGTATTCGAGGTCAGCGTCCTGAATGAGTATTATGTCTCCCTTGGCCCTTTCAAGGGCCGTCTTTATGGATGCTGCCTTACCTATATTTCTCTCGTGTCTTAGCAGGACTATGGGAAAGACTTCCGATAGTTTCTCAAGGAGTTGCCCTGAGCCATCTGTTGAGCCATCATCAACAAAGATAACCTCTTTTTCAAATCCCGGCGTCTCGGCCCTGAAGACCTCTTCAATCAGGATCGGTATCATTGGCTTCTCGTTAAAGACAGGTATGATAATAGTGAGGATCAATTCTTCAGGGACCTCCTGAGTCTGAAGATCTCTTTAAGAACCTCCACCAGATGGTGGAATCTTACCGTGGATTTTCCACCATGTCTGGGCCTTGAGGATAGGTTAACCTCTTTGAGCCTTAGGGTCTTATTACCCCTCATTATTTTTAAAATCAACTCTACATCTATTAAAAAACCCTTAGAGTTAAGTCTGATATCCCTTAGAAGCTCCCTTTTAAAAAGCTTAAAAGGGCAGTTCAGGTCCTTTAAACGGAGATGAAGGACCATCATGATAAGGAACGCATATGCCTTTGATAGGAGCCTTCTCCATATTGGATCACCACGGCTTATCCGGTTCCCAATAACCATATTGGCATCGTCAGTGGCAAGAATGAATCGTTCCAGCTCTCTTATGGGTATCTGCCTGTCTGCATCCACCATTAAGAGCCAGTCCTTTTGTGCTACAGCAAAACCTGTTGCAAGCGCACTGCCCTTGCCCATATTAGATTTATGTCTTCTAAGCCTGACTACGCCTGACTTTTCAAAGGTCTGGACAATCTCTGGTGTCCTGTCATGACTACCATCATCAACGACTATGACTTCCAGATCTTCTACAAAAGAAGGCACTATGTCCAGTATCTCCTCAATGGCGCTGGCTATATTGCCTTCTTCATTGTAGGCAGGGATTATGATGGAGAGACTTTTTACCATGTGAGGGGTCTATAAAGCATCATAGACTTCAGAACTATCTCATAAAGCGAGTGAGGAACTGTAGTGGCTATAGTTAATGGATAAAGGTACAGTGACCATCCAATAAGAGGGATATATAACCAAAGTGCCCTGTCTTTTAAAAGGCTCCCGAGGGTTACTGCCATAGCAATAAATCCAAATGGTATTATGGATAGGGCCGTGTAAAGAAAGATAGGTCTGTCGGTAATGAGAAAGGACATATAGAGTATCGAAAAGCTCAGGGATATGGCAAGACCCTCAAATAGCCTTTTTTTAATACTCAGAATGAAGAGGGTTAAAATAGAAGGCGGGATGAATATCCATGTGGCAATGTTATTCATGATTATTACATACCTTCCAGAGGCATCGTCTGTCCCTAAATTGAATCCGAGGGCAACAGTTTTGATAAACCATCTTGAAGGGTCCCTCAACTGCATAAGGAGGGGATGAAAATCCCTGACAGATATCATCTCCCTGAATGCATCAATCTGCATGTAAAACCATTCAGTGAGGGAATAGCCCCTGCCAAACCAGGGATAGTACATGAACAGATACAGGAAGGATGGTATAAAGACAAAAGCTGAGATAAGACCAGGGAGCTGAGGTGCCAAGAAGTGATTTCTTGTTGTTTTAAGGAGTGAAAAGGCAAAGATGATCATCATTACGGGCAACCAGTAAATCCTTAGACAGACAGACAGACCCAGGGATAGACAACCAGAGAACAGAAAAGGCCTTTTACCCTGTTTATGGTAAAGGAGTATCAAAACCATTCCTGTGAGTATGAAGGTTACAGAAGGTATATCCTCGAAGGTTGACCTTGAAAATAGCACATGGAGTGGGTCTGTGACATAAAGAAGGGAGGAAATTGCAGGAAGGCTTGTCCCTTTTGTGAAATGCCTTATTAGATAAAAGAAGGGTATAACAGAAAGAGCACCAAGGATGACATTCCTCATTCGCCATCCGTAGTGGTTATTTCCAAAAAGGCTTATGCTACCATAGAGTAACAGGTGTTTTAGGGGTGGATGATACCAGTTATCAGGCCCGAAAAGCCCTTTCTCTGTGTAATTGAATGCACTGGCCACATGCATTGATTCATCAACACTGAAGGCTGTTGCGGCATTCAGGTTGTGCATCCTTAAGAAAAAGGCAAAGAGCGTTAGGATGATTACTATAATCAGGTCCTTCTTGTCCGACACCTTCATTTTGGGATTACATATGCCTACTGATTAACACGATGTCACTTAAATCAGGGTTGTTCATAAGGTTCTTAAGGCCATTTTTATCATAGTCTGCCATGTCCTGTTCATTTATGTATATAAGGACCTCTTCATTTAATGATCCAATGTCACCGAGCCTTAGTTATTATAACAGGGATGCCCTCTATGGTGAGGCGAAACCTCTTGCCATCAAAGGAGACAAAACTGAACTGAGAAAGTCTCTCCTTTACACCATTCCATTTACTTTCAGGGACAATATGATAGACCTTTCTGATAATAGAACTGTACATGGCAAGGAGGAGATAGTTGCTGTCAGTGGGGGAAGGAAGACTCTTCTCCATCATTGCAAAACGGCTGTTTAGGGACTCGATAAAGGCCTGGTCTATTGAGAAAGAACCGTTAAGGTAAAGGAGTGTCCTTCCTTTAATACCATGCTTCATCCATAGGTTGAATGCCTCAGAGGGCCTCTCAATAGTTAATACCCTGTGTCCCTCTAAGATTATTCGCGATGCACCTGCCTTTAAAGATAGCAAGAGGAGAGAGCCGACAAAAAAGACAATAAGGACGATAGGCCAGAGCAGGGTCCTCCCGAAATGAGAGGACCTCTCCATCTTCGATAGGGTAAGGGGATCGTTAATCATCTTTATTAATACCTTTCAGTCGCGAATATATAAGATGGGCTGCCAGTTCATGACCCTTTTCTGTCCAGTGATGGTCGTATCTTGAGGGATTATGGATTTTCACGCCTCTCATATGTTCTTGTCTTATCAGGGGTAGAAGGTCTATGTAATCAATGTTTAAGGCCTCAGAAAGTTTCTTAAGATAGAGACTGAATTGGTTGTTACGCTCATTGGCCCTCTCAAATACACCTTCATATTTCAGAACCGAACCTTTTGTGGTCTCCTTTTCTGGTATGAAGAGGAGAACAAGACGGGAATTGTTCTCATGGCAGACCTTTTTTATCTCTATGATGAGGGCCTCAAAGAGTGGTTGAATCTCGTCGGGCCTATGGACCATCATCGGGATGCCTGAAAGGGTTGATGTAAAGTCCTCGGCAAGACCTATCTTTAATAAAAACTGCCTTATCTTTTTGATTGAATTGAGTCTCTTTGCGATAAAGGGGTATGAATGGGTATGAAACCTGAGGAACTTCTTGATCTTCCCAAGCATTGTTTGAGGCTCCTCAAAGGCCTTTCTACGGGTCTCACTTGTGTCAGGCACAGGTACATTGAGCAGGACGGGCCTGCGGTCCTCAAGGGCAAAGAAGGGTTTTGGATAACCATACATTATGGAATGGGCTATCTCGTCAAGGTCGTTTGTTGGGAATACTCCAAGGACAACTATGTCAGGGAAGTATTTTATCCCCTCTTCAATTAACCAAAGGAGTTCCTGGTCAGTACCATATCCAGGGCATGCTCCATTTATTACTTCATAGGGGGGGCCTAAAAGCCTTTGAAGTACCTCTGATACAATATATTTATCATCCACTCCGTATCCCCAGAAAAAGGAGTCACCAAGGAGCAGGACCCTCTTTGTTCCCTTTGTCTTCTCGTATTTTATATCTCGCAGGCTCCTGAGACCATTATTGTTATGGTGCCGGTGAAACCTCATATTCCTGCTTGGATAGAAGTATCCGTTAGCATTTGGTTTGTTGACCCAGCCCATTACAGGGTGATACTGTTCATGGTATGAACGAAGATAGACCTTATGAGGCCAGAAAAGTGCAAGAAAGCCCTCAAAGAAAATTAGAAAGATAAGGACCGAGGACACAATAAGGATTAAGGGTGTTAATCTCTTCATCTGAAGGCATTCCCTTTCAAAAGAGTATATAGATAAAGGGAGATAAGACAGAGCTTTCTGTGAATATGATAAGCAGGCCTGTTAAGAGCAAGAGCACTATTATCGGAAAAAGCCAGAATTTCTTTCTGAACCTCAGAAAGTCCCAGAATTCCTTAAATATATAAAGTCTCATTATTTTTATTATAACATTTACGTTTAATTATGAAGTTTCCCATGACAAGTGCATCAATGCCGCTCCTTTGAAAGGTCAAAATAGCATCTTCAGGACTACACACGATAGGCTCTCCCTTTACATTGAAGGATGTGTTTAGTAAGACAGGGATACCTGTAATACTGCCAAACTTCTTGAGCAGGTCATAGAAGAGGGGATTTACATCCCTCCTTATAGTCTGAAGCCTTGCCGTGCCATCTACATGGGTCACGGCAGGTATCTTATCACTCCTGACCTTTGCTGTTAGAAGCATATAGGGGCTTTCTACAGTTATATCAAAGAATTGGGGTGCCTCTTCGGCAATAACAGATGGGGCAAAGGGCCTGAAAGGTTCCCTGAATTTTACCTTCTCGTTTATGATGGCCTTCATCTCAGGTCTTCTGGGGTCAGCAAGGATGCTCCTGTTTCCAAGTGCACGGGGCCCCATTTCCATCCGCCCCTGAAACCAGCCGATTATATACCCCTTGGAGAGGAGAGATGCTGCCTCCATGATCAAATCGTCGGTACTCATTTCTTCGTATTTTATGTTATGTTTTTCTAAGGAAGCCATAATCTGATCTCTGCCAAAGGATGGCCCGAGATAGACACCCCTTAAAGGTATCCTTTCATCTCTGTCATAGTAATGGTGATATGCAATAAGGGCTGCACCAATGGAACCTCCAGCATCACCTGCCACAGGCATTATAAAGATTTCCTTAAAGGGTCCTTCTCTCATGAGCCTTCCGTTGGCAACACAATTCAGGGCCACACCTCCAGAAAAACATAGTCTGGGGCTTTTTGTCTTTTCATAGACATAATTTGCCATCTTCAGGATTACCTCTTCTGTTATCCTCTGAAGGCTTGCTGCTATATTAAAATGTACATCCTTAAGAGGGTCATCTTTTCTCCTCCCCTTAATACCAAAGAGGGATTCGAGCTTTTTATTAAACATCTTCCTCCCGTATTGGAAGGAAAAATACTCAGTCCTCAGGGCAAGGCTTCCATCTTCTCTTATATCTATAAGGCGGTCCTTTATTAGTTCATAATATTCAGGTTGACCGTATGGGGCCATTCCCATGACCTTATACTCTCCGTCATTTACATCAAAACCGAGAAAGGCAGTGAAAGTGCTGTAAAGGAGCCCCAGAGAGTTTGGAAACCTCAATTCTTCGAGGAGGCTTATCCTCTTTCCTTCTCCAATTCCCCAGGATGCTGTTGCCCACTCGCCAACGCCGTCTATTGTGAGGATGGCCGCCTTATCAAAGGGCGAGAGGAAAAAACTGCCAGCAGCATGAGAGAGGTGATGCTCAGCAAAAAGGATCTTCCCCTTATACCCAAGGTTTTTTTGTATTATGTTTGGTAGCCACAACTTTTGTTTTAGCCAGGATGGCATTATGTCTAAGAATGACCTGTACCCCCTAGGCACTACATCAAGAAATGTCTCGATGAGTCTTTCAAATTTCAGGAGGGGTTTTTCATAGAAGATGATACAGTCAAGCTCTTCTGTCTTTAGACCAGTACCATTGAGGCAGTAGTGGATTGCCCTCTCAGGAAATCGCCAGTCATGTTTCAGCCTTGAGAATCTCTCTTCCTGAGCAGCAGCAACGAGCCTACCGTCCTGAATCAGGCATGCCGATGAATCGTGGTAGAAGCAAGAGATACCGAGTATGTTCATCAGAATTGCCTTTCCAGGTCTATTTTATGTTCTCTCTTTATCCAGTATGTGTTGAAGGGACTACTTTCTCTAAAGATCCTTCTAATTATGCCTACGGGGGTAATGATAAGGAAATAGATAAGGGAGAGCATGATAAATGTGTTCATTCTGCCTATGAGCCTCAGGATGCGGATTATTATCTTGATTATATAGGAGGCAAGGTTTCTTGTCATATCTTCATGCTATCATGATATTACTTTTGAAGGAGTTTTTTAAAATAGCTGGTCGTCTTTTTTAGACCCTCTTCCAGCCCTGTAGCAGGGAACCAATTTAAAGTCTTTTTAGCCAGGCTTATGTCAGGCCTTCTCCGAGAAGGATCATCAGCGATTGCAGGGGCAAAGACGATAGGTGAAGCTGAACCTGTAAGTTTAATTATTTTTTCTGCAAGTTCAAGGATGCTGATCTCTTCGTCATTTCCAAGGTTGACAGGACCTGTAAATTCATCAGGACTATCCATAAGTTTTATAAAATAATGAGATTTTTCCTCTAAGGTCATTGTTTAATTATATCACAGCCATTTATGATATAATCTTATACTATGTCTCAATTTGAGGCGATTTTTTTCTGGCTAACCCTTCTTGTCTATGCCTTTGCCGCGGGCGGATATGTCTATGCCTTTGTCTTTAAAAATGAGAGGGTTCTTAATAAGCTTCTTGTATTTATTATAGGAGGGATTATCCTTCATTCAGCGACTATAGCAGCAAGGTACGTTGCACAGGGTAGCCTTCCCTGGGCAGGGAATTATGAGAACGGTCTTATGGGTGGCTGGTTTATTATTGCCATGACTATTTACATAGCCTGGCAGCACAGATCACTTCAGGGAATTGCCATTGCTACAGTGCCTTTTACTATCTTGCTCATGGGATATGGTGTCATGCAAAATCCCTCTCTTACCCCAAAGATTGCCTCATTGAAGACATTCTGGCTTTACATACATGTATACTTTGCCTGGCTTGCCTTTGGTGCCTATACCCTTGCGATGGCAACAGGTATCGTATATCTTCTGAAACGCCGCAATGAGGGCAAAGGTGGCAAGGCCTTTTATGAGAGATTCCCTACCCTTTCGAGACTCGAGGAGTTGATGTTCCGGTATATTGTTTTTGGCTTTATTACTGATGCCATTATGATAGCAGCAGGAGCTATATGGGCAAAGGACCTGTGGGGCAATTACTGGTCCTGGGACCCAGTAGAGACATGGTCTCTTGTGTCGTGGCTTATTTATGGAATGATTATCCATCTAAGGGTTACATTCCGCTGGCATGGTCCAAGGCTTGCATGGCTTGCCATATTCGGTATAATCGGGATGGTCATAACCTTCTTTGGCATAAACCTTGTTGTTACCAGTAGCTTTCATATCTTTAATGTCAGATAGGGGTTTAAAGGTTCTTTATACTTTTATTTGCATTTCTTTATTCTTTATTATGCTCTTTGTCTTTGACAGAGATGCCTTTAAAACTGAGAGGCTCAGTGAGAAAGATAAAGGAGAAATCATTAATACCTTAAGGCTTTATAACAAGATACTTACTGACTTCTATGTTTCTGATGGAAAACCGGCCCTTCTGAATCAGTTTCCTGCCTCAAAACTCATAAGACACCATACCTTTAGGGATATCGGTTTTTTACAGAATTCGGGGCGGATAATCGTATACGATTTGGCTGAGTTGATACCTGTTTCTATAGAATTGGATTCACCTGATAGGGCAGAGGCTGTTGTCCTTGAGCTCTGGAACTATATGTACCAGAAAAGAAAAAACAGGGAAACTATTACATTGCCAAAGGGATTCTCGAGAGGGTTAAGGTATTACCTCATTCGCAGGGGTGGCCAGTGGATTATAGAGGATTATGAACCTGTTCATATTAAAGAACCAGAGATAAGGGAGTTCCGTTACTGAGCATGATTAACAGGGGCTCTTCAGTTTCTATCATTATTGTCGTCCTTATTTTATGTCTGACGGGTCTTGGCATCTTAAAGGGTCTATCGCAAGATGAGATAACCAGATTAACAACCTTTAAGGTTTATTATATCGCCCTTTTCATTGCCCTTCTGGTAAGGTTTTTTTATGCCACAAAAGAGAAGTCTTTTGGTCTTGCCCTTGTCCTGTCAGGACTCATAATAATCATGATTCAGGGTTTTTACATCTATGGCACTCGGTTTCAAGGTGATACCGCTCCTGGGGTTGGAGAACCCCTCTGGGAGTATTTCAACATCAAAGCTGGACCCTTCTCCTCCCCTCCAAAATTGCCTGTAGTCTTAAGGGATGTGAAGGAGGATAAGAGAGAGGTCACGATTTCAGTAGATGGAAGGGAAATTAAACTCTCTGAAGGAAGCTCCTTTGAATGGGCGGGCTTCAGGATCAGGGTGAATAATATATCTGAGGCAATGTTATTTGTGCTGTCTGACCAGAGTGGCAAGGATTTAGAGGCAGGATATATGAAGCTTAAACTTGATGCGCAAAAGAAGGACTACTTTCTTTACGATGTCTATCCCATGAGGTTCTATGTCAGTGGATTAGATAGACCAGAAGAGGTGTGGGAAAGGATAGGGTCGGAATGGAAAAGAGGTATAAAGAGGGGGACTAATCAGCAAGATATGATTTATCTTATTGTTATGAGGGGTAAACTTACCCTCTACGATGGTGAGCTTAAACGCGATGTAAAGGGAAAGATCGAGCAGTTTATTATTAGATTTGAAAAGGGTTTGCCCTTTGTTGAGTTCTCTGTTTTTAGGATACAGAAAACTTATGGTCTATACCTTGGCGGATTGCTTTTTATCTCCGGTATTTTTGTCTCCCTATTGAGGGGTTACCTTGCTAAAAAGTCTTTATAGGCTACTCAGTTCAATAAGACTGACCGTTGTCCTTTTTCTGTTGCTTTGCCTTATCTTTCTCCTCGGTCTCTGGATACCCCAGAAGTCTCTTCTGAAAAATGACCTTTATCTACAATGGAAGACAAGGTCGCCAGATTTGGTCACAGTACTTGAGGCTATCGGCTTTACCGAGATATATACCTCTCCTGTGACTATCTTTATCTGGACCTTGTTTTTTCTTAATCTCTCCCTGGTGCTGGTAAAGAGGTTAGGGGTAGTCAGAAGCCTTACTACCTTAAAGATGCCTCCTCTTGAGGCTTTGATAAACAGCCCTTATTATATCCAGAGGGCAGAGATAGGCCTTAACAGGCCAGACAGGGCAGGGCTTTTTGCCTTTTTTAAAAAGAGTGGATACGAGGTTATCGAAGATGAAGAGAGGTTTTATGCTGTTAAAAATAGGCTTTCACCCTACGCAAACCTCCTTTTTCACTTGAGTTTTTATATACTCCTTATTGGCGGTGTAATAAGCGTTTATACAAAGTTTACAGGTCTTGTTAATATTGCCGAGGGTGAGGAGTTTTATGGTGAACTTGAGAGGTATAATGCCCCGCCACGGCTCCCAAAGATTGGCTCTCCACCTGAACTTGGTCTCAGTGTAGAGAAGGTTGAGCCAGAGCTAACAGCAGGTCTTCTAACAGGCATAAAGGTAACAATCAAAGACGCAGATGGCACCATTAAGACTGCTGAGGTAAACAGACCCTATAAAAAGGGAAGTGTCTCAATGGTTATACGGCAGATAGGCATTACCCCTCTTTTTATAATCTTTGATAGAGCTGGGAACGAGATAGACGGTGCCTATGTCAAGCTGGATGTACTGGGGGGAAAAGAGGACCGATTTAATATGGCAGGCATAAACTTCTATGTGAGGTTTTATCCAGATTATGCTGAAAGGGATGGAGAGGCCTATACGAGGTCGCAGGAATTGAAAAACCCTGTATTTGTAATATATGCAAGGAAGGGGCAGGACATAAAGGAAAAGATACGGCTTACTGTTGGTGAAAAAGAAAGGATAGGAGATTATGTGGTTTCGATTCAGGAACTGCGATACTGGGTTCAGTTTTATGTTGTTAAAGAACATGGCGTGGGTATCGTTTATGCTGGTTTTGGCATTGCTATTGTGGCCCTTTTATGGAGGCTTCTGTTTTACAGAAGAGAGTTTGCAGGCATAATCAGGAAAGAGGATGATAGGGTTGTAATTAATATTTCAGGCAGGGCAGAGTTTTACAGGGTCCTTTTTGAGGATGAGTTTAAGGCCTTTGTTGACGCCCTGAGAGAAGAACTTTCCTGAGGGGGTCAGTTAATCCTGCCTCCATGAATCCTTTTGCCCTGAAGAGGCAACTATCGCACCTGCCGCAGGGTAGCTCTCCTTCCGGGTCATAGCAACTCCAGGTGAGGGAATAATCGAGACCAAGTTCTATGCCCTTCTTTATAATCTCTGCCTTTGTCATGTAGAGAAGGGGGGCCTTTATTCTGAATCTGAGTTTCCCTTCAACTGATACCTTTGTGGCAAGATTTGCCATCTCCTCAAAGGCCCTGAGGTATTCAGGCCTGCAGTCAGGGTAACCGCTATAATCAACGGCATTTGCACCTATGAAGATATCCGGTGACTCAAGGACCTCTGCCCATGATAGGGCAAAGGACAAAAAGATGGTGTTACGGGCAGGAACATAGGTAACAGGTATGCTTGAAGAGTCTACCCTATCTTTTGGTACATCAATACTCGAGGTAAGGGCTGAACCGCCAATCTCGCGGAGGTCAAACCTTATTACGAGATGTCTCTTCACAGCAAGACTCTCAGCAATGAGCCTCGCTGACTCGAGTTCCCTCTTATGTCTCTGATCATAATCGAAGCTCAGAGCATAAATCTCATAACCCTCAGTTCTTGCTATGGCTGCTGTTGTTGAGGAATCTATACCGCCGCTGAGTAGTACTACAGCCCTGGCTTTTCTCGTGCCTTCAGTATATGTCATCCGCAGTCCCTATCCTTCCATCAGCCCCAGGGCTGATAATAAGAAGGTTTTCATCTTTAGCATTATAGTAGTACCTGTTGCCCCAGGCGTCAATGCCAGTACCGAGGTCTTCTATCCGTTGTGGATAAGAACCTGTTTTGATCTTATGTAATTCTGCCCTGAACCTTAACCTCTCGACATCATTTATTACTCTCTCTTTTTTTTGTGATTCAAGCCATGATGATATAAGGTCATTGCCGAGGGGTGCCCTTACTGAATACATAAAGATTGATATAAAGAGGGCAAGCAGGACCATTCCTGAGAGCAACATGACAGAGGTATCTTTCTTCTTTGTCACCTGTAAAGTCATCTCCGATGGCTCTGTAATAACAGGCTCTACAGTAACAGGCTCTATTATACCCCTATCCATAAGGGACAGAAGTATCTTTGATACCTCAAAATTATCAATCTGAGAGAGTTCTGTTATCATACTTACATCATTTTCACCATCAACGAAGCTCAATATAGTTGCCTCTTCAGGTGTGATTGAGGTGTCTTCCTTTCCTGTCTTTCTGAATATAGTATCAAGGGTAAGTCTTCCTTCAATGAGGCTCCATTCATCGAGGATCCTGAGACCCTCCATAAGGAGATGCTGTGTATCAAGACTTACAGGAAGTTCCTTGCTGAGACTAACTTCTTGCGACCTGAATCCATAATTTCCTTCCTTCCAGGAGAAAAGTTGTATGACCGTTTCTGTTAACTGGGAGGTATAGGTATCCCTTATAACATCATCACTTATCAGTCCCTTTCTGGCAAGTATATCTCCTATGCGAGTTCCTGTCTTTTTCTGTTCCTTCAGTGCCTCCTGCAGGTCCTTTTCATTAATGACCCCTTTCTTTAAAAGTATCCTTCCAAATCGGTTTTCCTCCGCCCTCTTTTTTGATTCAGCAGCAATGATATTGCCCTCATAGAAATAGAGGATAACCCTGTCAGCAGGAGATGAGATGGTGAGTATCCCTGTCTTCTTCTGGAAATATAGAAGTTGGAGTATATCGGCAAGTCCAAAGTCTCGTAATGAACCCTCTAAAGCCATCCCTTCTGAATCTCCCTTCTTATATGTAAGATAGAGATAACATAGACAATGATAATAATAAGCATCAATGGCGGTAATAGCCAGTTATGATGGAAGGGATAAATCCCATCTGTCATTACCCTGCTTAGGACTATTACCACTAAGGCAAAGATAGAGGCCCAGGATAGCAAAAAACCTTCGATTATTTTCCCTGAGTATATCTGGCCTGCCCCCGGCAAGAGATAGGAAAGGATTTTTGCAATGGTCCGCTTCCTTGCCTTCCCATGATAAAGGCTGATAAGATTGGCCAGTCTTTCCTTCGAATACATCTGGTCCATCCTCACGAGGAAACCATAACAGCGTGAGCACATATCCTTCCATGTGATCATCCTTGAGCATCTATTGCAATAGATAGAACCACAGCGTCGACACTTCCTTGCCCTACTTTTTAGCACCCTCTCAATTATAAAAAAGGAAAGTATGGCTATAGAGGTAACAAATGTTAATGACGTAATTTTTATGATTGGACCATTTTCACCAACCAGTTGTTTAAAGATATGAATGTCAGGCAGTCTTACATCAACGACAAATCTATTGGGGTTTCTATCTGATATGGTGGTATATCTTCTCAGGCTCACCGAGTCAAGCCTTGCTGCAGCCTCGAAATATTCTTCTCCCCTCTTGAAATCAAGCATCTCTCTGTAAACCTGGCTGAGGTTGTAATACGCTGCAGTTAGTGGCTTCATCGAGAGAGACCTTGAATAGGACTCGATGGCACCCTCTAAGTCCCCTGCAGCATAAAGGGCATTGCCCCTGTTTATATAGACCTCTGGTAACTGATATTTCTCCATCAGCCCCTTATAATATTCAATGGATTCTCCGTATAAACCCTCCCTCTTCAGGGCGAGGGCATAGGCAAAGGAAGAGGGCAGATCATTCCTCCCCTTAAGCTTCAAAAGGCCGTACTTATTATCCCTGCTCTCATTGACAGCAGTGACTGCCTTTAAATGGGAAGGAACATGAAATATCCTTAACAGTGAGGGGGAAAGGGAAAAAAAGAGCAGAATAACAAAGGAAAGATATATTACTAACCTGTCCCGCTTCCAGATATATAATCCATGAAGAGAGACAAGAGATGCAAGTAAAGGCAGCAGACCGAAGATGGAAAAGAGAAGAGGCAGGAAGAGGAGAAGGAACTTTCTCCTGTTCTCCCTGATCTCGTGCATAATGAGACCTGCAAATGCAGGAAATCGAATGATAAAATAGATGAAGATTGAGGCAAAAAAGGAGATTACGAAAGACCTTATGATGAGGTTCCATAGATTGAGCCTCCACAGAAAGTTTCTATTATAGACCTTAATTCCTTCCATTGAATGGTCAAGGGCATCAAATATCCCCTCTGGAGACAGACCAAACCTATCACAGGCAATCATGAAGTAAGTTGCTGGAAGGTCAGGAGAGTATCTCAGGGCCTTCTCGAGTAATTCTCTTCTCAGAGAAGAATGTCTTGACTCTTCTATAAGAAGGAAAGAATAGGTGTCATTGTTTGTAATGCCAAAGTCAAGGTTTATCTCATTAATTGGTTTTTCTATCTGGCCATTGGCTGTACGAAAAAAGAGAAAGGTAAAGAAAAGGATGGTTAATGTTACCCTATTTCTCATTGAGCCTCTCTCCAACCCTTGGTTCGGTACCACTAAGAAGCCTTTTTATATTATCCCTGTGTTTAAAAAGAATCAACAGGGTAATAATTGCCGAGATAATGAATCTTTCATAGGTGTAGTCAAAGATATAAATGTTCAGGGGAAGGATGAGAAAGGATACTATTGCCCCCAGTGAGGAATAGCGGCTCATGAAGACCGTAATTATCCATATGAGTATGGTCAATAGGGCAACAACAGAAGAGTAAGCCATAAGAACACCGATACTCGTTGCCACTCCTTTACCGCCTCTGAATCTCAAAAATATGGAGAAGTCATGTCCGATTATTGCAGAGAGGCCTATCATTCCAACATATAAAGGGGCATCTAAGATTAAACTGCTTATAATAACAGGGATAAAGCCCTTCAGTATGTCTCCTGTTAAGGTTACTATTGCTGGTCCCTTCCCGATTGCCCTCAGGACATTGGTGGCGCCGATATTCCCGCTTCCAACCCTTCTGAGGTCAACGCCCCTGGACATGGCAACGATGAGGCCAACTGGTATTGAACCCATCAGAAAGGCGAATATGCAAAGAAGATAAACCATTATAATCTTTTCCAGAAGGCTACGGTGTATTGAACACCTGATACAATAGCAAGGACCATGGAAATCCATATCAGGACGGTCCCTATATCATACAGGTCTATCGGTCCAATACTCAGGTCAATTATGAGACATAGTATACCGGCAACCTGAAAACCTGTTTTCAATTTACCCCCTGCTTCAGCAGGAATAACTATGTCTTTTGAGAGGGCAGCGACCCTGAGGGCTGTCACAAGGAATTCCCTGACAATGATTACAATTGCTATCCAGGCACTAAGTCTTGCCATATCAACAAGGAGGATCAATGCTGATATGACAAGAAACTTGTCGGCTATCGGATCAAGGATTATGCCAAACCTTGTTATTTGCCCCCTCTTCCTTGCAAGGTAACCATCGAGAAAGTCTGTGGCAGAGGCGATCGCAAATATGGAAGAACCTAAAAAGGGATTGTAAGGTGTGAGGACGATAAAAAAGGGGATAAGAACTATACGACTGATAGTTATCATTGTTGGAAGATTAGGCGTCATGATACTCTCCCATTATTTTGTCCCAGAGCCCTTTAGACTTAAGGAGGAGTTCGCATATCTCCCTGACAGCACCTCTCCCACCCCTGCTTTCTGTTACCATTATTGCATTTTCTTTTGCCTCGATTACCGCATCAGAAACAGCTATTGAAAGACCTACCCTCTTAAATATAGGTATATCAACGATATCATCCCCTGCATAGGCAACCTCTTCTGGTTTCAAACCGAGTTTTTTGATTAAATATTCAAAGGCAACACTCTTTATATGACATCTCTGGTAAACTTCTTCAATGCCCAGTTCTTTTGCCCTTCTTTCAACTACCTTCGAGTACCTGCCTGTTATAATTGCAACCTTTACCCCTGCCTTTTCGAGCATCTTTATGCCATGGCCATCTCTTACATTGAATACCTTAAATTCATTTCCATCGTTGTCGAGGATGATGCTTCCGTCAGTAAGGACACCATCCACATCAAGGATAAGGAGCTTGATGTTTCTGGCGATCTCTGATAACTTTTTAAAATCTCCTGACTTCTGACTCCTGACTCCTGACTCCTGACCTTTTATCACACTATCCCCTGCTTCAATATGTCATGGAGATGTATGATCCCTTTCGCCTTTCCTGTACTGTCTGGAACCACGAGTGATGTTATAGAGTGTTTTTCCATGATGGCTAACGCCTTTACTGCAAGCTCGTCTTCAGAGATTGTCTTTGGATTTTTTGTCATTACCTCTGCTGCATTCATATCAAAAAGCGCCTTGCCCCACTTCTCTATGCCCCTTCTCAGGTCTCCATCCGTAATAATCCCGAGGACCTTTCTGTCGGTGTCAACAACTATTGTGACGCCCAATCTCTTTGATGAAATCTCTACAATAGCCTTAATCATTGTGGTATCGGGAGATACAAGAGGCAGGGCATCACCTGAATGCATGAGGTCTTTAACCATGATAAAGAGCTTCTTCCCGAGGCTTCCACCAGGATGAAAGAAGGCAAAGTCTTCCTCTTTGAAACCCCTTTTAATAAGAAGGGCAACTGCCAGTGCATCACCCATCGCCATAGTAGCCGTTGTTGAGGCAGTAGGGACAATACCCATCGGACATGCCTCCTCCTTCACAGACACATCGATGGTAACATCTGCCACTCTTGATAGGGTCGAATCAGGGTTTCCAGTCATCGATATGAGACTGACATTGAATCTCTTCAGAAATGGAATCAAATCCACGAGCTCCGCTGTCTCACCACTATTGGATATCGCTATAATCACATCTTCTGGTGTCACCATGCCTAAATCGCCATGGCTCGCTTCTGCTGGATGGAGAAAAAAGGCAGGTGTGCCTGTTGAAGCAAGGGTTGCTGCAATCTTTTTACCCACAAGCCCTGACTTGCCCATACCTGTAACAACGACCCTGCCCTTGCTATTAAAGATTATCTCGACTGCCTTTTCAAAATCACTGTTGAGCTTTTCTATCAGGGCAGAAACAGCCTCAGCCTCTATCTTTAATACCCTCTTTGCTATATCAACGAGGTTGTCCATTTTTATTTTAGTAAATCATTAATAGTTTTAATCACATTCAATAGTCCTTCTATTTCATCCAATTTTACCATATTAGGACCATCGCACAATGCCCTCTCAGGTTCTGGATGGACTTCCATAAAGAGACCATCAACGCCGCAGGCAACGGCTGCCCTTGCAAGGGGTACTGCAAACTCCCTCTGTCCACCAGAGCTACTTCCTTGCCCTCCGGGAAGCTGAAGGCTGTGGGTGACATCAAAGATAACAGGATAACCAAAGGAACGCATTATCGGAAAGGCCCTGAAATCAACAACAAGGTTGTTGTATCCAAAGCATGTCCCTCTCTCTGTTATAAAGAGGTTTTTATTGCCTGTAGAGGTAAACTTTTCAATGATGTTTTTTACATCCCATGGCGCAAGAAACTGTCCCTTTTTTATGTTAACAGGTTTTCCTGTCCTTGATGCCTCAATGATTAGATCTGTCTGCCTGCATAAAAAGGCAGGTATCTGCAATACATCAAGTACCCTGGAGGCAACCCTTATCTCATCAAGGGAATGCACATCAGAAAGGACAGGGATATTGAATCTGCTCTTTATATCAGAAAGTATCTGTAAGCCTTTATCTATACCTGGTCCTCTGAAGGAATTAAGAGATGTCCTGTTTGCCTTGTCATAGGAACTTTTAAATATAAATGAGAAACCGATCCTGCTGCATATATCCTTTAATTCCTTTGCAGTATGAAATGTTATATCCTCATTCTCTATTACGCAAGGCCCGGCTATGATTAAAAACCTTGGCATTCAACCTTACCTTTAATATCAAATTGAAACAGTGATATGAATGTCATAACCCCTCCAGACAAGCCAGAAATCCTAATTACCTTCCCGGAGATAAGGGAAAAGAGACCTTTTTTCCCTGAGAGCTGCAGAGATAAAGGCACTGAAAAGGGGATGTGGTTCTGTTGGTCGGGATTTGAATTCAGGGTGAAACTGGCAACCAAGAAACCAGGGATGGTCATCGATCTCTATAATCTCTACGAGCTGACTGTCAGGACTCTGGCCGCTTATCCTCATTCCATGAGAGGTCAGTATATCTCTATAAGCATTGTTAAATTCATATCTGTGTCTGTGTCTCTCCGAGATCTCTGTCACTTTATACGCAAAAAAGGCCTTTGAATCAGGAGAAAGTACACAGGGATATGCACCAAGACGCATTGTCCCACCCTTATCACAGGTTTTGCTTCTTCTTTCGACCCTGCCCCTCCTGAAGTCATACCACTCCTCCATGAGATAAATAACAGGGGCCTTAGTGGTGGCATCGAATTCTGTGCTATTTGCCTCAAGGCCGCAGACAGTTCTTGCAAATTCTATTACGGCACACTGCATTCCAAGACAGATACCAAAAAATGGTATCTTTTTTTCCCTTGCATATCTTATCGCCTCTATTTTTCCCTCTATCCCCCTCTGACCAAAACCTCCAGGCACAAGTACACCATCCACCTCGGCAAGGTAGTTTGCTGCGCCATGCCTTTCGATCTCCTCTGAATCTACCCACTGCAACTTTACCTGTGCGTCATTTGCTATGCCACCATGTATAAGGGCCTCCGTAAGGCTCTTATAAGAATCCTTTAGACCAACATATTTCCCGACAATTGCAATCGTGACTTCATTATCAGGCTCTTTGATCCTTTTTACAATGTTTTTCCATTGTGCTAGGTCTGACTTGACCGTATTAAGCCTCAGCTTATGCACTATCAGTTCATCCAGTCCTTCAGAATGTAAGGCAAGGGGCACTTCATAAATGGTATCAACATCAATGGCATTTATTACGGCATCGCTGTCTAAATTACAATGAATTGCTATCTTTCGTCTTGCCTCGGGCGTCAGGGGTCTGTCTGTTCGGCAAAGGAGTATATCAGGCTGAATACCTATTGCCCTCAATTCCCTTACACTGTGCTGAGTGGGCTTTGTTTTTAACTCTCCTGCTGTCTTAATATAAGGCAGAAGGGTGAGATGTATATAAAGGACATTTTCTCTGCCTGCATCATATCTCATCTGACGGATGGCCTCAAGGAAGGGAAGACTTTCGATATCGCCTATGGTCCCTCCAATCTCAACAATAACAACATCATAGTCATTGCTGACAGATTTTATAGCCTGTTTAATCTCATCTGTGAGATGAGGGACGACCTGAACAGTTTCACCAAGATAATCCCCTCTCCTCTCCTTTGTTATAACATTAAAGTAAATCTTACCTGTTGTGTAATTGTTTGCCTGAGATGTCCTTATGTGGGTGAAACGTTCATAGTGGCCCAGGTCAAGGTCTGTCTCTGCCCCATCGTCGGTGACAAAGACCTCACCATGTTGAAAGGGGCTTAATGTACCAGGGTCAACATTTATATAAGGGTCAAGCTTTTGAAGTGTGACCTTAAGACCTCTTGCCTCGAGCAATGCCCCGATTGCAGCAGCAGCAATACCCTTTCCGAGTGATGAGACAACACCGCCAGTTACAAATATGAATTTAGCCATTTCTCTACCCTTTCCATATCCTCAGGGGTATCAACCCCAATAGTGTCAAAGGGGGTCTCTTTAACCTTAATTCTGAAACCACTCTCCAGCGCCCTTAACTGCTCAAGCCTCTCGGTCTCCTCAAGACCTGTTGGTCTCATCCTTGAAAGCCTGATAAGGACATCCCTTCGATATCCATAAATACCGATGTGTTTAAACATGGTAACCTTAGTGAATATTGATCTTAAATCATTCAGCCATAACATACTTGATTTTACCCCGAAGAGGTCCCTGTGATATGGTATGGGGGCCCTCGAAAAATAAAGGGCAAATCTATCCTTATCAAATACAACCTTTACAATATTTGGGTCTGTTATCTCTGCCGGATTATCTATCTTTTTCACTAATGTTCCAATGTCAGCCCTGCTGTCAGAAAGGAGAGCAACTATGTCATCTACCATCTCTGGCCTTATCAGGGGTTCATCGCCCTGAACATTTACAATTATATCATAATCCATTTTAGTGGCTACCTCGGCGACCCTATCAGTCCCTGATGGATGCTCAGGAGAGGTCATTACGGCCTTACCGCCAAAGGAAAGCACCCTTTCAAAGATAGTCTCGCTGTCTGTTGCAACAATTACACTCCCGGCGAGTCGTGACCTTGAGCAAGCCTCATAGACATGTTGAATTAGGGGTTTTCCCTTTAAGGAGGCAAGGGGCTTTCCCGGGAATCGGGTAGAATCGTAACGGGCAGGTATTATCACGATTGCAGACATCTAAATTATTATACCAGAAACCACATCTGTCCGAGATATAAATTTAGAATGAATTGCAGGCCTTTTCTCTTATATTACTCACCTTTGCGATACTGCCGTCCTTTCTTAGATAGACTATCTCTTTTAACATTGCGTTCTGTATCATGCGGCGGCAGAGAAGGCAGGGTTTGCCATCGGCAATATCTCCATTTTCCTCAAATCCTGCAATATAGATTGTTGCCTCTTTCATCCTTTCCGGTGAGCCATTAATAACAGCATTCTGCTCAGCATGGACTGCCTCACACAATTCATATCTCTCACCAGCAGGTACATTGAGTTCTTTTCTCCTGCAACTACCTCTGTCAATACAGTTAACGGCACCTCTTGGGGCACCATTATATCCAGTGCTGACAATGACATTATCTTTCACTATAACAGCCCCATATCTCCTCCTCAAACAGGTTGAGCGAGATGATACCACCTTTGCTATCTCAAGGAAGTATTCATCCCAGGAGGGGCGGATAATCCTGCTTCTACCATTATTGTTATTCATAATATTATCCTTAACCACACTTTGTAAAACCACAGTTGTGGCACACAACACAGCCACCTTCATGCTCTACACTTCCACCACATTCAGGGCAGGCACCCATCAACATTACAGAGTTGCCATTGTCCTTATGTCCATTGCCACCCTTGTCTGCATTTTGATTGTATCTTTCTATTGCCTTTGCTATGGCATCCGAGCATGAAAGGATCTTGCCTCCGTTACTCCAGGCAGGCTGGTGGCAGGATATACCCTTAAGCTGTTTGACAACCTCGGCAGGGTCTATATTTGACCTAAAGGCAAGGGATACGAGCCTGCCAATTGCCTCGGCCTGACTTGCTGCACACCCACCTGCCTTTCCCATTGATGTAAAGAGTTCAAAGAGGTGTCCCTTCTCATCTTCATTTATAGTGACATAGAGATTACCGCATCCTGTCTTAATTAGCCTTGTTGAACCCCTTATAACATCAGGCCTTTTTCGAGGGACTATCTTGATTGTCTGGTTTGTGTCTCCCTTTGTTTCTGACGATATCACCTTCTTTGTCTTACCTGTTGACAGGACCTGTTCTTCCCTTGAGCCATCCCTGTAAACCGTAACACCCTTACATTCGAGTCTGTAGGCAAGGAGATAGACCTCCCTCACATCATCGGGCGTTGCATTATGGGGGAAGTTCACTGTTTTTGAGACGGCATTGTCAACATACCTCTGAAAGGCTGCCTGCATCCTTATGTGGTCAGATGGCGTTATATCATGGGCTGTCAGAAATATGGCCTTTACATCCTGTGGTATCTCCTTAAAGTCCTTAAGGCTGCCTGTGTCTGCAATCCTCTCCATGAGTTCCCTGCTCCAGAAGCCCCTCTCCTTTGAAACCCGCTCAAAATATGGATTTACCTCAATAAGCTTTGTGCCTTCCATTACAGTCCTTACAAAGGATACAGCAAAGAGAGGTTCTATCCCTGATGAACAACCAGCAATGATTGAGAGTGTCCCTGTTGGGGCAATGGTTGTTATGGTGGCATTTCTTACAGGGAAGCGGCCTGCATAGATACTCTTATCATAATTTGGGAATACCCCTCTTTCTTCAGCAAGTCGCATTGATGCCTTTCTCCCCTCCGTCTGAATAAACTCCATTATCCTTCCAGCAAGACTGATTGCCTCCTCTGAGTTATAAGGTATCCCCAGTTGAATCAGCATGTCAGCCCAACCCATCACACCGAGGCCTATCTTCCTGTTTGCCTTTGTCATCTCCTCAATCTTTTGGAGGGGATATTTGTTCATATCTATGACATTGTCCAGGAAATGAACGGCCTTCCATGTTGTCTCCTTCAGTCTTTCCCAGTCCACTTCACAGCCCTTCACTCCTGACCTTACCATCCTTGCAAGGTTTATTGAACCAAGATTGCAGGACTCATAGGGCAGAAGAGGCTGCTCCCCACAGGGGTTTGTTGATTCTATCTCGCCAAGGGCAGGGGTTGGATTTGCAGCATTCAGTCTGTCCAGAAAGACTATCCCTGGTTCACCGTTAAGCCAGGCATGATTCACTATGAGGTCAAAGACCTCCTTTGCCTTTAATTTTTTTACAGCCTTCCTGGTTCTCGGATTTATAAGCTCATACTCCCTGTCCTCGGTCAGGGCTGCCATAAACTCCGAGGTCAGTCCAATAGATATGTTGAAGTTGTTGAATCTGTTATTGTCATCCTTACACTTTATAAACTCAATGATGTCAGGATGGTCAACCCTGAGCATACCCATGTTTGCCCCCCGTCTCGTTCCTCCCTGTTTGACCGCCTCCGTAGCTGCATCAAAGACTGTCATGAACGAAACAGGCCCTGATGATACACCCTTTGTTGAGCCCACCACATCACCGCCTGGCCTTAGCCTTGAGAAACTGAACCCTGTACCACCGCCTGATTTATGTATTATGGCTGCATTCTTAACAGCATCAAATATGGACTCCATTGAGTCTTCCACAGGAAGGACAAAACAGGCGCTTAGCTGTCCAAGTCGCCTGCCAGCGTTCATCAATGTGGGGCTGTTGGGAAGGAATGTAAGGGATGTCATTAACTCATAGAATTCCTCTTCTACTCTGGCTATTTCGTCTGCTGTTTTCCCGTAAAGGGCATCTGCCTTTGCCACATGGCCAGCCACACGCCTGAAGAGTTCCTCTGGCGTCTCAATCACCTTACCTTCTTCGTTTTTCTTCAGATACCTCTTTTCAAGGACCTTCAATGCATTTTGTGTAAGACTAAGACCATTGGTTACCTGCATAAATTCCTCCCTCTTTTGGTGGTCTGTTATCGTGAAAGTTATAAATTAAGCACATATCTATAAATTGTGCTAAAAACCAGTTTTACTGTAATTAAACCACAATATATTGTAGATGTCAAGCAAAAAATGAGACCTCTTAAAGTAGCTGATTTTAAAAGACTTTCCCTGTGAAATCACTGTTAGGACATTGTTAATATTGAAAATAGATGTTTGCTACCACACATTTTGCGTAAGTAGCTGCAGACACGAAGGTATGATGTCTCGAAATATAAAGGCTTGACCTGTTTGCCGTGCTAACCTGTCTGAGCGCGACGCACAGGCAGGAATGAAAAAAAATTTAAAACCCTAACTTCGCAACGTTTTAGGGAATAAGTTCAGGTTTAATATCTTTTCTATCTTCTCAGCCTTGTGGGGAATCTCGCTCAAACTCTTCTCTTC
>FWWM01002914.1_pt1 | contig 44137 bp, 43 predicted proteins | sample 2228351 | NCBI WGS metagenome assembly FWWM01 (sample SAMEA103939774, study PRJEB20133) | metagenome
ACAAGGTTTTATTACTACAGGGCGAGGTATTATAGCCCTGAGTTACAGAGGTTTATTTCAGAAGACTCGATAGAACCAGATGGTGGAATCAATCAATTCACCTACGTCGGGAATAATCCAATAACTTTCCGTGATGTACTCGGCGTACAGCCCCTCAGATGGATTCCGTGGAAATGGCTATTGAAACAACTCAGTAAGAAGTTATGGAAAGATCTTAGTGAGCATGAAACTGATGTTCCTGAGGAAGAAGACGACGACGGTGACGGCGTTCCAAACTTTCAAGATCCTGACTCTGAATACTGTAAGGTAAATTGTGATCAAAAACCGCCTCAAGAATGTCATTAGGTGTCCCTATGACTATTGTGTTGTAACTATTATATCTACAACAATAGCTGTATTGCTACTGATTTTCTTGGTGCTTGTGATTATTTTGAAAACTAAAGATGACCTTTTGTGGAAAGACGCCTTTAAGGGAGCGAGAGAATACACCTTCTTTAGTTTCTGAGATAAACAGTGAAATCGGGTAATGGTATTACAAAAATATTTAATGTGGTGCTTTTTTTATACTTGCTTTTTGTAAATTTGATGGACTATTTATTTGACCCTGAGAGCCATAAGAAAGTCCCCTGGGATGAGGTATATACTTGGTCTCCATCATTTGCCATAATAGCGGCTTTCCTTATGGGCTTGCTCTTAATCTTTTGGGGTGCTGCCGTAATAAAAATATTTTGGAACAGGTTTATTGTTAATGTTTTTAGAATTCGGGCAATAACTTATGATGAGGCATTAGCAATCAGTTTAATGTTGGCAATTATAGTTGAGTAGTGGTCAAGGTGGGGAGAGGAGAAGGGGTCAGGGAGAGGAAAAGGGGTCAGGTCTTTACAGCCTGTTGAAAAACTACAAGTAACAGGGGTCAATTCTTTACTATTGACAAAATAGGTTTAAAGTGGTATCACTGCTGTCCAAAATAATCTAAACTCATAAAATATACCAGCATAAAATAAGGCTTTTGGACAAGAAAATTCGCTTTTTCAAAATCAGGTTACCCTTATTTTTTCATATGCTGTCCAATTAAACAAGCCTTAAAGATAGTTGTTCTATATCAAGTTCAATCTGAGGCACCTCCAATGGTTTATGTATCCATTCCCATAAGTTCCTGTATGTGAAAAGGTTTAGCCTCAGTAATGCCACAAGATTACTCAGTGACCACCCAAATGTTGATAACGCCTTCAGATACTTAAGTATCAGTATCGCTATTAATGCTGTCCAAATCTGTATCTTAAGGGCATTCGCCGATGTCCCTACAAAGGTCTTTATCCTAAGGTTCTGTTTCAAGGTCTTAAAAAATATCTCTATCTGCCACCTATCTTTGTATATCGCTGATATGGTGGTCGCTCCAAAGGTGAGATGATTCGTAAGAAGCACAACTGTATCCCCTGTCTCTTTATCCATTACCTCTATCTTCCTTAGCTCATAAGGACAGCCCCTTTCTGCATAAAAACCACTGAGCCTGATTATCTCATCTTTAAGAATGTTTCTGTTTTTGGGCAAGGGCAATCTTTTTATCACCCTGTATGAGGCATTGTCCTTTAACCTTGTTACAAAATATACACCCTCCTCTGTCCATCTACCAAATAGAGCATAGTCTACACAACCCCTGTCTATTACCACTATGGCACCAGGAGAAAACTGAAGCCTCCTTAATATCTTCACCTCGTGAACCTTCCCCTCTGTTATACACGCATATTCGGGTAAGTATCCTGAATGGTCAAGTAGTAGATGCAACTTCACTGCACCCTTAGCCTTCCTGAATTTAGCCCAGTCAAATATTGTGGCACATAACTCTACTAATGATGCATCAAAACTCTTTAGCTTGTTTTTGAATCTGAATCTCTTGTTGCCAGTAAATCTTGCCTGACATCTACCAAGAAACATATAAAATACCTTTTGAAAAAGTTCCCAAGGCCTGTGTTCATTAGCATAGGATAGGGTAGATTTCTTCGGTGCTTCCTTTATCCCAAGATGCCTTAGCTTTCCAAGACAACTCTGAAGACCATTACATATCTCCCTTAATGAATGTGCCTGCCCAAGTTGACAGAATAACATCGCTACGAATTGCCCCCAACAGGTAAATCCCTTTGCCCCTCTCTCAGCTCCTGTGTCTTTTACTAACTTCTCAAATTCCACTCTTGGAAAAAGTGATAGAATTTGGCTAAAAATACTGCTATACTTATTCATGTACACCTCCTTGTTTTGGTTATTGTTTTTTACACAGTATTTTACCTGAACTTGGAGGTGTACTAAAACTTATTTTGGACAAGAGTGAATGCATATAATTATCAGACAGTATTTGACTACAAGGTTTTTATGCATAACATAAGTAGCGTTGTGTTGCTGATTGCTTTTATTCAGCATTTAGCCTCTATATTTTTAGAATATCTTGGACAGCAATGAATTCTTGTATAATATAAAGTTTATGATTGATAAGGCTTATAATCCATCGGATATTGAGAAGAAATGGTATGACTACTGGCTAAAGGGTGATTATTTTAAAGCAGATTCTCACAGTAAAAAGCCACCCTATTGTATTGTTATACCACCGCCAAACATAACAGGCTCATTACATATCGGTCACGCATTAGATATAACACTTCAGGATATCCTGATAAGATGGAAGAGGATGTCAGGATATAATACCCTCTGGCTTCCTGGCACAGACCATGCGGGTATAGCAACACAGAATGTTGTTGAGCGTGAGCTTCATAAAGAAGGGACTGACAGGCATTCACTGGGGAGGGATGCATTTATTGAGAGGGTATGGCAGTGGAAGGAGAGATATGGAGGCGAGATTATAAGACAGTTAAAGAGCATGGGTGCATCATGCGACTGGAGTAGAGAGAGATTTACCCTTGATGAGGGTCTTTCAAGGGCAGTAAGAGAGGTCTTTGTCAGGCTCTATAATGAGGGGCTTATCTACAGGGGTAATTATATTATAAACTGGTGCCCACGATGCCACACAGCACTTTCTGACCTTGAGGTTGAACATGAGGAGAAAGAGGGTAAACTCTACTACATAAGGTATTATTTTGCTGATGAAGATGGCTATATCGTTGTAGCAACAACAAGACCCGAGACACTCCTTGGTGATACAGCGGTTGCTGTTAATCCAGATGATGATAGATATGAAGGGATAGTGGGTAAGAGGGTGAAGCTACCCGTATTACACAGGGAGATACCAATAATTGCAGACAGATATGTTGATTCCTCTTTTGGCACAGGCGCTGTAAAGGTCACGCCTGCCCATGACCCCAATGATTTTGAGATAGCCACAAGGCATGGACTTCCATTTATAAAGATAATGGATGGCGAGGCAAGGATGACTGATGGGGCAGGACCTTACAAGGGACAAAAGAGGTTTGAGTGTAGAAGAAATATCATCAGTGACCTTGAGGCTTCAGGCCAACTTCAGAAGATAGAATCCCATAAAATGGCATTGGGTCATTGTTATAGATGTAAGACAGTTATTGAACCGTATCTATCAGAACAGTGGTTTGTGAGGGTCAAGCCCCTTGCAGATGAGGCTATAAGGGCGGTGAGGGATGGGCGCATAAGGATTATTCCTTCAGGATGGGAAAATAGTTACTTTGACTGGTTGGAGAATATAAAGAACTGGTGCATATCAAGGCAGATATGGTGGGGACATAGGATACCTGTCTGGTACTGTGAAAAGATGCAAAATGCAGAATGTAAAAAGCAAAACGGAATTATCGCATCTGTAGATATACCAGAGACATGCCCTTATTGTGGCTCTTCTGGATTGAGGCAGGATGAAGATGTCCTTGATACCTGGTTCTCATCAGCCCTCTGGCCATTCTCCACCCTTGGCTGGCCTGATGATACAGATGACTTAAGGGTATTCTATCCAACGAGTGTGCTTGTAACTGGCTTTGATATTATCTTCTTCTGGGTTGCGAGGATGATAATGATGGGGCTAAAGTTTATGGGGAAGGAACCGTTTAAGGATGTTTATATCCATGCCCTGATAAGAGATGAAGAAGGACAGAAGATGAGCAAGTCAAAAGGTAATGTGGTTGATCCTGTTGAGATGACCAGGGTCTATGGCACTGATGCTTTTAGATTCACGCTTGCTGCTTATGCAGTACAGGGAAGAGATATAAAATTCTCAGAGAAGAGGGTTGAGGGCTACAGGCATTTTATAAATAAGATATGGAATGTGGCAAGGTTTATCTCTATGAATATTAAGGAGGGTGAGAGATTTGTCTGTCCTACACACATAGAATCCCTGACACTTCCAAACAGATGGATACTCAGCCGTTTGAGGTCAGTAATTGAAGATACTAATAAGTCTCTTAGTGAGTATAGATTTAATGAGGCAGCAGATTGCCTTTATCAGTTTGTATGGCATGAACTCTGTGACTGGTATCTTGAGATGATAAAGATAGAATTATACGGAGATGACAAGACAAAGAGCTATGCAGTGCTATCAACGCTGAATTATGTCTTTGAGATTACACTGAGCCTTTTACATCCATTTATGCCTTTTGTAACAGAGGAACTATGGCAGGAGCTTTCCCATATTGAAAAAGATGTGCCGAGTCTCTGTGTAAGGCGATACCCTTTACCTGAGGAAATTGTTTTTGATAAAGATGCCCTGAAGATGATGGAACTGATTATGGATGCAGTGACAGGCATAAGGAGCATAAGGGGTGAACTCAATCTGCAACCATCCCTTGAGATTAAGGCACTGATAAGGACTGCTGATGCAACAGTGGATATATTGAGTGAGAATATTACATATATCAAGAGACTCACAAGGACAAGGGAGATAGAGCTTGGTCATGACCTCAAGGCACCAGAACATTCAGCAACTATTGTAAAACCTTCCATGGAGATATTTGTTCCCTTAGAAGAACTTGATATAGAGGCTGAGATTGAAAGGATGGTAAAAGAGAGTAACAAATTAAGGGAAAGGTTTTTGATTATAGAGAGGAAGCTTTCAAATGATGATTTCATAAAGAAAGCACCTCAGAAAGTGGTTGAAGAAAACAAGGCTAATTATCTGGAATTTAAACAAAAAATAAAGATGTTGGATGATAAACTGAAGAAACTCAGGGACTTGTCTCGAAAATAGGGAAGGCACTGCTAAATCAAGGTCAGCACAGGCTTATATTGAGAATGAGCGAATTAAAAGGTATTGATATTGACAGGATCCTCTTAAATGCCCTTTATGAGGACATAGGTCCTGGGGATGTAACGACCTTCTCTATTGTGCCTGAGAATCATATCTCAAAGGGTCTCCTTATATCAAAGGATGAATTTATACTCGCTGGGATGCCTTTTGTTGAAAGGACATTTAAGCTCCTTGATTCAGGCATCAGGTTCAGTACAAGGAGGAAGGATGGTAGTAGAATAAAGAAAGGGGATGTTCTGGCGTTGGTTAGTGGAGGCACAAGGAGCCTGTTGATGGCAGAAAGGGTAGCCCTTAATATCCTTCAGAGGCTTTCAGGTATAGCTACACAGACGCATAGGTTTGTTGAGCGTCTAAAAGGTCTTTCTGTAAAGATAATGGATACAAGAAAGACAATGCCAGGAATCAGAATTTTGGATAAGTATGCGGTCAGGATTGGTGGAGGATTCAATCATCGTTTTGGGCTTTATGATGGTCTGTTGATAAAGGATAACCATATAGCGGTTGCCGGCGGTGTTAGGAGTGCCATCAGACTTGCTCGCTCAAATGTACATCATCTGCTCAAGGTCGAGGTGGAGGTGAAGAACATGACAGAGACGAGAGACAGAGACGAGAGAGGCTATTTCAGCAGGTGCTGATGTTATTATGCTTGATAACATGGAGGTAAAGGATATAAAAAAGGCAGTGGGTATTATTCGCAAAAGAAATCCTGATATAATAATAGAAGTATCAGGAGGTGTGAATCTGGAGAATGTATATTCCATCGCTAAGACAGGGGTGGATTTTATCTCTGTTGGTGCAATCACCCATTCAGTAATTTCCCCTGATATAAGCATGGAGATTCGTCATTCTGTTTGATCGGATAATCCAGGCCTGCCCCCAATCCTCTGATCAAGTCAGAGGACAGACTTAATCAGGGAATGACAATAGAAAAAAACGCTTAATTTGGGTATAATTTAATTCTTATTCACGTTTTTAAAAAGGGTGAAGGGATATGAAGATTGTTGTTTCAGATATACCTGAGGAGGGCATAGAACAGGAAATGGATTTATTGCTTTCCCTTGAAAATAACGAATCAAGGAAAAGTGTTCACGTATTCCTCAGGGTAAATAGATATGGTAAAAGGGTTTTGCTTGATGGGAGTGCAGGCACATCTGCATCACTTATCTGTAGCAGATGCCTTAAGACCTTTTCATGTCCCGTGAGTGCGGATTTTCATGAAGAGTATGTGCCACAGCCTGAGACAGTTGAGGATGAGCATGAGCTAACAGATGAAGAACTTGCACTCAACTATTACAGGGATGATGAAATTGATGTGGATGATTTTATACGTGAACAGTTGATAGTCTCTATGCCCATCAAACCATTATGTAGAGTTGAGTGTCCCGGGATATGCCCAATGTGTGGCAAGGATCTGAATGAAGGCGTGTGTGGTTGTAAAAAGGAGGAGATTGATTCAAGACTCTCACCGCTTAGGAGGTTGAAGGAGTTATTTCAGCCAAGGGCTGATTTACCCATGACAAAAAAGACCGAAAGGAGTGAAGATGGCTAATCCAACCCACAGGCACACAAGGTCAAGAAGAGACAAAAGACGTGCCAACTGGAAGATTGTATCTCCTGGAATTGTTCTTTGCCCTGAGTGTCAGGAACCAAGGCTTTCCCACAGGGTATGTACAAATTGTGGAAGCTACAGGGGTAAGAAGATAATTGAGGTTGTAGAGAAAGAAGTTACATGAAGATCGCTCTTGATGCAATGGGAGGAGATTATGCTCCTGCCACAAATGTTGAGGGTGCAGTCGAGGCTGTAAAGAAGATCAAAGACGTCTCTATTATCCTTGTTGGTCAGGAGCCTGAACTTATTAAGGAGTTAGAGAAGAGGGATTATCTACGGTCTCGCATAAGCATTAAACACGCCTCTGAGATAGTGGGGATGGGTGAGTCCCCAATATCAGCCCTCAGAAAGAAAAAGGATTCCTCCGTAAGGGTAGCCTTTGACCTTGTTAGCTCTGGAGAAGCAGACGCTGTTGTGAGTGCAGGCAATTCTGGTGTTGTTGTGGCCACAGCCCTTTATGTTCTTGGGAGGATCCCAGGGGTTGAAAGGCCTGCCATAGCTACTATAATGCCAACATTAAAAGGCCGTTTTGTGCTTATTGATGCTGGAGCCAATGTGGATTGTAAGCCAAATCATATGGTGCAATTTGCCATTATGGGTGAGGCATATGCAAAACACGTACTTGATATCAAAGACCCCAAGATAGGTCTTCTTGGAATAGGCGAGGAGGATGTAAAAGGGAATGAACTGACAAAGGTTGTCTTCAAACACCTGAAGGCACTGCACAAGAATTTCATCGGTAATGTTGAAGGTAAGGATATCTTCCTTGGAGATATCGACGTCGTGGTCTGTGATGGCTTTGTTGGTAATATTGCCCTTAAGATAAGCGAGGGCGCTGCTGAGGCCATGACCAAGATGTTGAAGATAGAGATTAAAAAGAGGACGTCAGGAAAGATTGGTTATCTCTTTCTTAAGAAAGCCTTCCGGAGTTTTAAAAAGAAGACCGACTATTCTGAGTATGGCGGAGCACCGCTCCTGGGTATAAACAGACCATGTATAATCAGTCATGGTCGTTCAACCGCAAGGGCGATAAAGAATGCCATAAAAGTTGCCGTAGAACTACACCACAAGAGAGTGGTTGAAGTGATATCTGAAGAGTTCAGTGCGAGGATGGGACGGAGGGAGGAGATTGCAGTTACGAAGTAGGATAGTCGGTATTGGTTCCTATCTCCCCAGGAAGGTACTTCATAATAATGACCTCCAGAGGATGGTTGACACTTCTGATGAATGGATCATGGAAAGGACAGGCATCAGGGAGAGAAGGATCGCCAGTAAGAGAGAGGCGGCCTCTGATCTTGCTCTTAAAGCATCAAAAAAGGCACTGCAAAACGGAGGGGTAAAACCAGTAGAGATTGATACAATAATTGTTGCTACCATGAGTGGAGATATGCCCATGCCTTCAACAGCAACACTTATTCAGGGCAGACTTGGTGCAAGAAATGCTGCTGCCTTTGATATAAATGCTGCGTGTAGTGGCTTCATCTATGGTCTTGGGATTGCAGATTCATTTATAAGAAGCGGGATGTCAAAAAGATTGCTCCTTGTGGGTGTGGAGGTTAATTCAAAATTTATAGACTGGCAGGACAGGTCTTCCTGTGTATTGTTTGGGGATGGGGCAGGTGCTGTGGTTATGGAACCTACAACAACAAAGAGTGGTATTCTCTCAACCCATCTTTACTCTGATGGGAAATACTGGCATCTCATCTATGTGCCAGGGGGTGGTTCAAAACATCCTACTTCAGAGGCCTCTGTCAAGGGCAGGATGCATTTTATAAAGATGAAGGGGAATGAGACTTTTAAACTTGCTGTCAGGACACTTGAAGAGCTTGCCATAAAGACTCTCAGTGCAAACGGGATAAAGCCTTCTGAGATTTCTCTTTTAATCCCACATCAGGCAAATTTGAGGATAATAAAGGCAATAGCACAGAGGTTAGGCATGCCAATGGGTAAGGTCATTGTAAATCTTGATAAATACGGAAACACATCGAGTGCCTCTATACCGATTGCCCTTGATGAGGCATCAAAAAATGGCAGGATTCGGAGGGGTGACTACATACTGCTTGTGGCCTTTGGAAGCGGGCTCACATGGGCATCAGCCCTTATAAAATGGTAAATTAAAATTCAAAAATGTGGAAAAAATTTAACTCGATAACTTGCTGCAGGGTGGTTCATTTTACAGTTTAAATTTTGATTTTTATAGGGGGTGTGATGGATTATTTTTTAAATGAAGAGCAATTAATGATAAAGGAACTCACCCGTCAAATTGCAGAGGAGAAGGTTATCCCTGTAAGGGCAGAGCTTGATGAGAAGGAGGAGTTTCCATCGGAGATAATGAAGGCGATTGCACAATCTGATCTCTTCAGGCTTTTTGTACCAGAGGAGTATGATGGCCTTGGAAAGGGTAGTCTTGAACTCGCTATAGCCATTGAGGAACTTAGCAGGGCATGTCTTGGAGTGGCTACCTCGTATGCAGCAGATGCACTTGGCACCTATCCCATTTTACTTTACGGCACAACTGAACAGAAGAAGAAGTATCTTCCTGACATCGCATCAGGCAAGAGGCTTGTGGCATTTGCCCTGACAGAGGCTTCTGCTGGCAGTGATGCAGGGGGCATCCAGACTACTGCAAGGCTTGAGGGTGATGAATATGTTCTGAATGGAACAAAGCAATGGATAACAAATGCAGGCGTAGCAGATATATACACTGTAATAGCATTGACAGATAAGAGTAAGGGTGCAAGGGGTGCCTCTGCATTCATCGTTGAGAAGGGCACAGAGGGTTTCAGCTTTGGCAAAAAAGAGAGGAAGTTGGGGATAAGGGCATCAATCACGAGTGAATTAATATTTGAGAATTGTCGTATCCCCAAGGAAAACATTATTGGTAAAGAGGGTATGGGCTTTATAGTTGCAATGAAGACACTGGATAACTCAAGGATAGGTGTTGGTGCTCAGGGTGTTGGAGTGGCTCAGGGTGCCTTTGAAGAGGCCATAAGGTTTGCAAAAGAGAGGAAGCAATTTGGACAGCCCATAACAAGCTTTCAGGCAATCCAACACATGCTTGCTGACATGGCAACACAGATAGAGGCAGCAAGGGCACTTGTCTATTCTGTCTCACGGTATATTGACAGTGGAGCAAAGGATATCAGCAAGGAATCAGCAATGGCTAAATTATTTTCAACAGATGTTGCCATGAAGGTTACAGTTGATGCTGTGCAGATTATGGGTGGTTCAGGGTATATGCGTGATTATCCTGTTGAGAAGATGATGCGAGATGCAAAGATACTGCAGATATATGAAGGAACAAACCAGATACAGAGGAATGTTATAGCTCAGGCATTGATAAAGGAGGCAACTCGCAGTAGGAAGTAGGCCATGTCTTGAAAAATACCTTTTCATTTCGTTTTTTTATGAGGCAATTCTCGGGATCTATATTTTTGGATCACCTTTTGATATAATCTTAAAGGCCAAGTGGCAAAATAGGCATGGTGATGATTGATGAGAATACTTATAATACATGGGCCGAACCTGAATCTTCTTGGCAAGAGGGAGACCTCTGTATATGGTGATTTGACCCTTGAGGATATAAACCGTTCACTTAAAAGGCTCGCAAAGGAACTTGGAGTTGAGATTGTTATAAGACAATCCAATCATGAGGGTGATATTGTTGATATGATTCAGAACTCAGGAGGTTTTGATGCAATAGTTATTAATCCTGCTGCATATACCCATACGAGTGTTGCCATAAGGGATGCTATAGCAGCGGTTAACGTGCCTGCTATTGAGGTTCATATATCAAATATCCATAAGAGGGAGGAATTCAGGCACAAGTCCCTCATTGCCCCTGTTGCATCAGGCCAGGTCACAGGTTTTGGGCCTGACAGTTATATGCTTGGCCTGAGGGCAGCCGTATCCATCATTAATGCAAAAAAAGGCAGTTCTTAGAAGAAGGTTATCTAGTCTTGGAGTAAACGGTATTCTTATCACCAACCTTGCTAACCTGAGGTATCTGACAGGATTTACTGGCTCATCAGGCTTTTCAATAATCACTAATAGGCAAGCCATATTTGTCACTGATTTTCGTTATCAAGAACAGGCAAGATGTGAGGTTAGGGGATTTAAAATCAGAACCGAGACAGGCGATAGGGCAATGGAGATAAAAAGGTTGGTTGAGGAGTACAAGATAAAGAGGCTTGGTTTTGAAGAGGAGAGCATCAGCTACGGTTTTTATAAGAGCCTGATGAGAAAAGGAATAAAACTCAAACCGCTTAAAGATATAATTGAGTCTTTAAGGGTCATAAAATCCGATGAGGAAATCTCATACATAAAGACAGCCGTTAAGAGGGCAGAAAGGGCATTGAGAAGACTCATGCCCTATATAAGGGCAGGTGCTACAGAAAAGGCCCTTTCAATGAGGCTTGAGGCAATTCTTAAGGAGGAGGGTTGTCGAAAATTACCCTTTGAGGTTATAGTTGCTTCAGGTCCTTTTTCAGCCCTTCCACATACAAAACCATCTGGCAGGAAGCTAAAAAGAGGTGACCTTGTGATAATAGACTGGGGAGGTGAGTGTGAGGGATACTATTCAGATATGACGAGAACCGTTATTTTAAACGATAAAGATATCAGAAGACAGTGTGAGTTATATTATCATGTCCTTAGCGCACAAGAAAATGCAATAAAGAAGGTTAAGGCCGGGACAATGGCATCGGCAATAGATGCTGAAGCGAGGAATTATATAAAAAGTATGGGTTATGGTGATTATTTTGGTCACGGCACAGGTCATGGTGTTGGTCTTCAGATTCATGAGAAGCCTGCCATTTCATGGAGGAGCAAGGATTTGATAGATAGAGGCATGGTATTCACAATAGAGCCTGGTGTTTATATTCCTGGATTTGGAGGCATAAGAATTGAGGATATGATTGTTGTGAGGAAGGAAGGAGCAGAGGTTCTCACCTCTTTACCAAAAAGATTGAAAATAATAGAGACATAACATCTAATTATCGGTTATAATTTAATTCTATAAAACACACCTTTTGTCATTCCCCGACTCGATCGAGGAATCCAGAGAAAAAGAACTGGTTCTCCTGGTCCAGTAGAGAATGACGATTGAAGGTTAAAAAAGGTTTTAGAAAGGGGTAAGAATGTGATTTCTACAAGTGACTTCAGAAAGGGTAAAAAGATTGAATTCAGGGGCGCACCCCATGAGATAATCGATTTTCAACATGTAAAGATGGGAAGGGGTGGTGCCATAGTGAGAACAAGGCTCAAGAATCTCAAGACAGGTAGTGTAGTGGAGGAGACCTTTAAATCAGGTGAAAGGCTTGAGACCCCTGATCTTAAGGAAAGATCAATGCAGTATCTTTACAGGGAAGGCGAGATGTACTATTTTATGGACACAGAGAATTATGAGCAACTTCCCCTGACAACTGAGCAACTCGATGACGCCAGAAAATTTTTAAAGGAGAACATGGTGGTTAAGGTTCTTTATTATGATGGTTCACCATTGATTGTTGAACTTCCAATATTTGTTGAACTGATGATTACAAAAACCGAACCGGGTGTCAGGGGTGATACTGCAAGTGGTGGCAGTAAACCTGCTGTACTTGAGACAGGAGCAACCATAAAGGTTCCTTTTCATCTTAACGAGGGTGACATAGTTAAGGTGGATACAAGGACATCAGAATATATTGAGAAGGTGAAGTGATGGAACTGGATGAGATAAGACATATCCTTAATCTTTTAAAGGAAACTGACATCACAGAGTTCCAAATAGAAAGAGAGGGAGTAAAACTCAGAATCAAGAGAGAGAAGTTTTTTGCACCCCTTGAGGTCTCGAGGCCTGTTCAAAAACCACCTGTGCCTGAAATAAAGGAGGTTGAAGAGGTTCCCCCTGAGGAGGTCAATCTTGTAACTATAACATCACCAATAGTTGGTATATTCTACAGGTCACCATCTCCTGATGCACCACATTTTGTTGAGGAAGGCAGTATGGTTAAAAAGGGGCAGGTGTTATGTATAGTTGAGGCGATGAAGCTTATGAATGAGATAGAGAGTGATGTTGATGGTATTTTACGGAAGATACTTGTTGAGAACGGACAGCCTGTTGAGTATGGAGAGCCCCTTTTTCTTATAGAGCCCTTATCATGAAACTCTTTAAAAAGGTCCTAATAGCTAACAGGGGAGAGATTGCTGTCAGAGTTATAAGGGCATGTCATGAGCTTGGCATAGAGGCTGTTGCGATTTATTCTGACGTTGATAAGGAGTCCCTTCACGTCAGGCTTGCTGATGAGGCCATATGTATTGGGCCATCAGCACTTTCACAGAGTTATCTCAGTATTCCTGCGATAATCAGCGCTGCGGAGATAACCGACTCTGAGGCGATTCATCCTGGTTACGGATTCCTTGCTGAGGACCCACATTTTGCAGAGGCATGCACTGCGTCAAAGATTACATTCATAGGCCCCACCGCTGAAAACATACGTACAGGTGGTGATAAGGCAAAGGCAAGGCAGATCATGAAAAAGAAAGGGATACCGGTAGTTCCAGGAAGTGACAGCCCTGTTGAGACTGAGGAGGAGGCGATCAGGGCCTCAAAAAAGATTGGTTATCCAGTTATCCTGAAAGCATCTGCCGGTGGGGGTGGAAAGGGAATATGAGGATAGTCAATGATGAAAGTGAACTGGTTCAACAGTATCATCTGGCTCAGAAGGAGGCACTCGCAGCCTTTGGTAATGCTGAACTATATGTAGAGAAATATCTAACCGATGTCAGGCATGTTGAGGTACAGATAATGGCTGATCATGACGGAAGGATTATTCACCTTGGTGAGAGGGATTGTAGCATTCAGAGAAGACATCAAAAACTCGTCGAAGAGGCGCCATTTATATTTTCAACTCCAAGGTTCAGGAAGAAACTTGGTGAGCTGGCTATAAAATCTGCGTCAGTTCTGAAATACAGGAATGTAGGAACAATAGAATTTATTGTTGATAAGGACAAGAATATATATTTTATGGAGGTCAACACGAGGATTCAGGTTGAACATCCTGTAACAGAGATGATAACAGGTATAGACATAATCAAGGAACAGATAAGGATTGCAGCAGGATATCCTCTTTCATTTAAACAGAAAGAGGTAAAATTTACAGGCCATTGTATTGAATGCAGGATAAATGCTGAGGATCCAGAGAGGTTCGTCCCTTCTCCGGGCAGGATTACGACATTTATCCTCCCTGGCGGACAGGGTGTCAGGGTGGATACAGCAGCATATTCAGGATGGAACGTACCACCTTATTATGACTCCCTGATAGCAAAGCTGATAGTTCATGGAAGTGACAGGAATGATGCGATAATAAAGATGCGAAGGGCATTGAGAGAATTTATAATAGAGGGGATAAAGACAACCATCCCGTTTCACCAGAGGATTATCAATCATCCTGATTTTTTGTCAGGCAATTTCAATACGCATTTTGTAAACAATATGTAACGATGAAGGACGTATTTAAAGGCAAACCACCTTTATACCTCATATCTGATAATACTCTCTCTCTCAGGCCTTACTCACGTAGAGATATTTAAGAAGGCACTTGCCTCAGGTATAAGGATTATACAGTTAAGGGAAAAGGATATGCCCAGCAGACAACTCTTCGAAGAGGCAATGACTATCAAAAGGCTCATATTAAGAAACAAAGCACTATTTATTATAAATGATTATGTTGACATAGCATACATTGTTGATGCCGATGGTGTTCATCTTGGCCAGGATGACATGCCATTAAGAGAAGCAAGGAAGATACTCGGCAAGGATAAGATTATAGGGATCTCAACCCATACACTCAAGCAGGCTATTGATGCAGAAGATGATGGAGCTGACTATATTGGATATGGCCCAATCTTTTATACAAATACAAAAGACGCAGGAAGACCAACGGGTATTAGTTCTTTAAGGAGAATAAGGAAACATGTGAGTATCCCAATTGTTGCCATTGGAGGCATTACCATTGATAATGTCAGAGAGGTATTGGGTGCCGGTGCGGTGCTGATGCTGTTGCAATGGTTTCTGGCATACTGAGGGGTGATATAAAGACAAATATAAAGAGGTTTATGGCTGTAGCGGATGAAGAATTACAATAAACTATTTAAAAGTCTCCTACTTATAATCATTTTACCCTTCTTCTACGGTTTCTCTGACCAACCCAAGACAGAAAACGCTGATTATTCTAAAAAGAGGCAAAAGATGGTCAGGGAACAGCTCATCAGTCGTGGTATCAGTGAAAGAAGGGTGCTTGACGCAATGTCAAAGATACCGCGGCATCTCTTTGTTGATAGGTCATTATGGGATAAGGCATATGGAGATCATCCACTTCCCATTGGTGAAGGACAAACCATCTCACAGCCCTATGTAGTGGCACTAATGACAGAGGCATTGAAGCTAAAGCCAACGGACAGGGTTCTTGAAATAGGCACAGGTTCAGGTTATCAGGCAGCGGTTCTTGCAGAGATAGTGGAAGAGGTATACACCATTGAGATAAGAAAGGGGATCAGTGATAGGGCGATGGCGGTTCTTAAGGAACTTGGATATAAAGATGTAAAGACCATGCATGCAGACGGATACTTTGGTTGGGAGGAATATGCACCATTTGACGCCATCATCATCACTGCCTCTGCAAATCATATACCTCCTCCATTGATCAAACAATTAAAGGATGGTGGAAGGCTGATCATCCCTCTTGGAAGTACGGTTTATTATCAGACTCTTACACTTGTTACAAAGAGGGGTGAGGATTTGATAACTGAGCAGATGGGCAGTGTTGCATTTGTTCCGATGATAGGAGAGGTTCAGAAGAAGAGGTAAGATTATTCCTCAAAGAGATCTATGAACCTGAAATTGTTGCTGTCAAAGAGACCACTGTCACCAAGCCTTATTTCAGGGATTACAAGGAGGCTTATAAAGGAGAGATTTACAAAGGGTTCTCTTAATCTTGTGCCAAGCCCTTTTGCAAGGTTAAGGAGTCTCAAATATCTCTCTGCGACCATGAAACCATCGTCGTCTGACATGAGTCCTGCTATTGAAAGTGGAAGTATATCTTCTGTATTATCATAAACAACGGCTAAACCACCCCTGTTTTCAATAATGAGATTCACTGCTTTACAGATATCCTCATCATTCACACCAACAGATGTTATGTTATGAGAATCATGTCCAACTGAGAAGGCGATGGCTCCCTTTTTCAAACCGAAGCCCTTTACAAATCCAATAGCAGGTCTTTTATTTATGTATCTGTTGACCACTGTTACCTTTAATATATCATTCTTAACATCAGAGATGACATGTCCATTCTCGATATGTGGATTGGTGACAAGCCTCTTTGTAATCAACTCCCCATCTATGACTTCAATCACATTAATCCTCTCTCCTGATACCTTTATGGAAAAATCAGACGGTTTCTTCGGTGATGTATTGAAGTTATTTACAATCTCTGAAGGTATTCTTGGAATCAATGTCCTTCCATCTTCTGCAACAATCTCTCCGTTAATAACAGTCTTCATAATGTTAAAATCGTCAAGATTGTCAACCACTATAAAATCAGCATGGTCACCTTTCTGGATGAGTCCAACATCAAGTCTATAATGAAGAACGGGTGTTACACAGCCAGACCAGAGGACTTTCATTATATCAATGCCTTTTTTGATTGCCATCCGCACAATCTCATCAATGTGTCTTTTAGTAAGGTCATGGGGAAGTATATCATCACAGCATAACATGCAGTCTTCATGGTATCTTCCTAAGAGGCTATAGAGGGCTCAAAGTCCCTTGCCTCAGACCCCTGCCTTATCTGTATCTTCATGCCGGATTCGAGTTTTTCCATTGCCTCATCAAGCTCGATACTCTCATGGTCTGTGGATATCCCTGCATTTATGTATCTTTTCAGTTTTTCGCCTCTAAGTTCTGGGGCATGCCCATCTATTGGTCTATTGTATCTTTTTGCAATTTCAATCTTCTCCATTATTTTTGGATCATGACTTATTACCGATGGAAAGTCCATAACTTCTGACAAAAAATAGACCTCATCCTTTTTAAATAAATCTTCAATATCATCCTTTCTTATCTCTGCCCCTGATGTCTCAAATCCTGTTGCTGGCACGCATGGAGGTGCACCAAAATAGAATTTCAAAGGCACACCCTTTGCATCCTCAATCATATACCTTATCCCACCCAAACCGAGCACATTTGCGATCTCATGGGGGTCAGCAACAACCGCCACTGTTCCATGCCTTACAGCAAGCCTTGCAAATTCAGAGGGTGGAAGGAGCGAGCTTTCGATATGGACATGGGAGTCAATAAGCCCCGGAAGGATAAAACAATCATAGTCCTTATTATCCTTGATGATATTTAAAATTCTTCCGTTTGAGATTTTAATGGTGCCAGGGAATATCCTTGAGTGCAATACATCAACGATGTTACCAGATATTCCCTTTATAGCCGTCATCTGAGTCATCATTCAACCCGATTCCTTCCCATTTAAATCCTCTTCAATACTGCGTATGCTATTAAATAGGCTATTGAGGCAAGCCAAAGGATACTCTTAAAACCAATAACCGTTGTAAACATGATGCTAATAACAGGTGCAAGCACAGAGAGGAAGGCATTTGTTGCCCATGCCCATGGTATGAGGGATGTATCCCTCTGCCCTAGTAATTTAATCCCCATTGGAAATGGTATCCCCATAAGTACTCCTGTTGGGGTTATGGTCAGAATAATAATGAGCACCTTCATGGCGATTGAATACTGGATGATTCCTCTAAAAAGCACAGGCTGGATAAGACTGTAGATTAAGACTGTAGATTAATATAAGACAGGAAAGTAGAAGCAATATCAACGGCCTCCTAAGCCTGTTAAACTTCATGCTTAGCATACTACCAATCCCTGAACTTATGAGTATGGTTGTAAGTACAAGGGACAGTGAGTATGCTGGATTTTCGAGTATGAGTATATGTTTCTGTATAAGGGTAACCTCAATAAACATGAAGCCAAGCCCGAGCATGGCAAAATAGAAAAGGACGGGTAAGAGTTCAGACTGTTTAAACCGTTCAAACCGTGTTTTGAAGAATACAGGAAGAAATATCATAACTACACTTAATGACAGGATGATTAAAAAGACCAGAGGTGTAAGATAACCTTCCTCAAGAAAATATAGCCACTTTCTGCCCATAAGATTATAAATCTCTTTGATATTTTCTATCTTTAAATAATAATGGGGAAAGGGGTTTTCATCATATACAGGCTTTATGTCAAAGAGATAATTCTCAATAAATTGTCTTCTTTCTTCAGTGTTAATAATGGATTTAAATCCCTTGAAATATTCCTTATTAGATGTCTTGATATAGATATCTGTCTCCTCTTCCTTTATACCAGGGTAATAAATAAAATCAAAGATCCTCTTCTTTATAAATGCTTTTATATCCTTAATATCCTTCTCTGTAAATGGAACCTTCTTTATCATCATTGTCATTGTATCCCAGCTTCGTATGGCAACTATATTCTTCCATGTATCCTCTATGCCTATCTCTTCAAGTGAGGTGATAGTTGTTGTCAGTATTCTGAACTCCTTCCTTGGTGGTGGTATAAGATAAAGACTTATACTAAGGATACCACCATTCTTCAGGGCGCTTAAATATTCCTTGAAAGCCTCAACCGTATATCTATAATCCTCCATAATACCAAAGACGCCAGAGACAGAGGCGCCGGTTATGGAAAGGTCTATGACGTCATATTTCGATGTATCCTCTGATTTACGAATCCAGTTTCTTCCAAGTCCTGTCCATGTGTTATGGTTATATATCCCACCGCTGAACTCACTAAGATCTTTTGTTATCACCTTTATCAATAACGGATTACTCTCTACCGCATGAATTTCCCTTATATTATAATATCTCGATATCAGGACAGGCAGTCCTCCTTTTGGTTCGAGGATCAATGTCCTCTCTTTTCCTCCCAATTCATATGCAATTGATGAAGGAAGGGAATCAAGAAATCCCAATGACTTTTTGTCATCGGCTTTTGTAACAGCATAGAGTTCGCCACCATCTATAGCAAGGCCGACCTGTTCAGGCAGAGGCTCAAGATATTTAAGGCTTAGTCCTGGTGCAAACCTGATCATGGGACTCCTCAAGGTATCTATCCTTGCAATTGAACTGTTATATGTTCTTATATGTTCTGAATTAGGATATTTAAGTGCAAGGGAGAGTGGTTTATATGGTGATATCCTTACATCAATAAGTTCAGGGTGAAGGATGAGAATGGAGGAGTTTATGAGGATAAAGATAAGGGAGAGAACTCTCAACCCTTTACTACCAATAATCATTGAGGAGAGGAGGCAGATGATTGATGCCAAGATTACAGCATATTGAGGTCCTGCAGTGTTTAAGAGGGCTATGGCTGATAGAGAACCGGCTCCTGCACCAATGAGGTCAGAGGCATAGATTGATTCAGCCTTTTTGCTTAATACATAGAATGCTGTTGCAATCAATAATCCTGAAAAGAAGAATGGTATACTGAAGACAAAACAGTATAGAGATAGGTAAAGGAACTGCATCCTCTCCCATGAGAGTCTGACAGGGTCAAAAGGTATATAATTTGAAATGATATAGCACATGATTATAGTCATACCTGTAAGGAGTGAATAAGCGGATAGCCTCTTTTCTATATTTTTGATTGGTTTGTAGGTGCGTAAGGAGAGGATTGTCCCTGCAGAGCCAATACCAAGCATGGCTATGCTTACAACAATGAAGGCAAAGTGATAGGAGAGGTATATTGAGAAGAGCCTTGTGATGGAGATTTCGAAAATAAGGGTGGACAGTGTGATAAAAAAGATGCTTATATATATAGGATTCACAGGGTTCTTTCAGGATAAGATAATGAGATTAACCTTGGAAAGCCCCAGCTTTATACCCTTGATTTTCTGAGGAATTTTAAGCATTCCTCATATTCCTCAGGATATTCTTCTTTAAATTGTTCCTTTTTCTCTCCGAATGATGTGGAATAAAGGTTATAAACATTACACGCCACACATATACCAAGTTTCTGGGCAAAAGTTCCTTGAACTATTCCTTCACAGAATGTCCCTGCAACTATCCAACATGAGTGTCCATTTTTTGGATAGGCAGGGCATATCCCCATTTCTTTTTCATTTCGCCCTCCTTTCTCCCTACCACAATCTTTGATCTCCCAGCAATTTGGTAACATAACTCCACCTCCTTTATTATAAGATGTGCAAAACTAAAAAATATTTACATAAAAAGGGTGAAGAAGTCAATCGGCTTGACCGGGGGAACAAGCCATGCAGTGACGATATGTGATATTTTCATTCCCCTATGTTACTGCCTTGCTGACAGTTGCCATCCCCCTGTTGATACTCGAATTTGGTGTGGGTCATGAACGTAATGGAAGACCGAACATCACAGAGTAGGGGGGAGGGTAGGTGATTGATTATCTTACCTTCTGATATGCCTCCTTAGGTGAATTACATACAGGACACCTCCAGTCATTAGGTAACTGTTCAAAGGGTGTCCCTTCCCTTGCCTCATCATATTCGTTACCACAGACTGTACATTTCCACATATATATCCTCCTTTCAAAAACCTGAATGATACTCCTTTACCCTTTTTGCAAACTCTCTTCCAAATTCAAAACAACTCTCCTCGTCATTCAGGGAAGGTTTATAATGTATCTGCAGGCCTGGCTCATAGAGTTCAAGACCCATCTGTTTGAATTCATCATAGGCTGCCCTGACAGCGCCTCCACCCCATCCATAACTTCCAAAGGCACCTGCAATACGGTTTTTTGGACGAAGGCCCTTAAGATGTGTCAGAAACTCTGCTACCGATGGATAAAGGAGATTGTTGAGGGTAGGGCTACCAACCAGGCAACCCCTTGCCCTCCAGAACTCCTTTATAGCAACACTCATAGGTGTTGCCCTTAACTTAATGACCTTGCAGTCAACACCTTCCTGCCTTATTCCCTGTGATATGGGTAGGGTCATCCTTTCTGTGCTGTGCCACATGGTATCATATATAATCACTACTCTTAAATCTGACTTTCCCTTTGCCATATCAAGATAGAGATTAAGTACCCTCTCTGGATTACTTCTCCATATAACACCATGATCAGGGGCTATCATATTTATTTTAAGGGCAAGCCTTTTTATCTCTTCAATCTTGCTTATGATTAACTTACCAAAGGGCATCAGTATGTTGGCATAGTAATCAATAGTTGCATCCTCAAGCTCTGCCATGGATGCACATGTTGTATACTCGTCATCAAACCTTGCTGAGGAGGCAAGGTGCTGTCCAAAGGCATCCTGACTTATCAAGAGACTTGCCTCATTTACATAGGTCATCATGGAGTCAGGCCAGTGTAACATTGGCGTTTCGATGAAGGTCAGTGTGTGTTTACCTGTATTTAATGTATCTCCTGTTTTGACGATTCTGAATCTCCACTTAGAGGTATCAAAGTGTCTGTCAAGCCCTTCCTTACCTCTTTTTGTTATGTGGATTGTTGCCTCAGGTGTAAGCTCCAGTAGCTCACAAAGGCCACTTGCATGGTCAGGTTCTATATGGTTTACTATTATATTAACTATCCTTGAGGGATCAGAGATGCTCTTGATATTGTCAATGGTAATATCCACAAAATCATGCTTAACAGCATCAACAAGTGTAACATCCTTATCCATTATGAGATAATTGTTATAGGTCGTTCCCCTCGGTGTTACATAACCATGAAAGTCTCTTACTGCCCAATCAATCGCGCCAACCCAGTATATATCAGGTTTGATCTCTATGGCCTTCACCTTGCCTCCTTATGTTATTTCATCCTTTGATTGGATTGTTATCTCCTTTGTGGCTTCCCATAGACCATGTATGTTACACCTTTCTATAACCCTGAGTGTTCGGGTCCCATGCTTTTCACCCTTAACCAGTGTGAGCGTTACCTCCGGTCTTGTAAATACAGGTGTAAGGTCAACCCTCTCGTAAAAATTTTCGCCCACCTTTACCTCGATCCACTGGATGTGATGTGCCTCCTCCATCACATGGGGTAAATCGCCAACCTTGATATTGACCTTAAATGGTTCACCTGCCTTTACCTTATCAGGGCAGTCAATAACAGGGATATGCTTCTTCTCCATCTCAGAGAGGTTTGATGGGTCCTTTGGTTTATTTATTCCACAAAAGAGTCCTTTCTCTGCCATCTCTTGTACCTCCTGTTAAATTTGATTATTTAGAACCTTCAATTGTCTCATAAACCCTTCCTACCAGCTTTGCAGAGGGCTTAAGTGTCTTATCTCCTTCTTCTTTCCACTTTGCCGGGCAAGCATCTTCTGGCTTCTTTGCAAGGTGGAGATTTGCCTTAAACTTCCTCAATAGCTCGTCAACGTTTCTACCAAGATTATAATAGTTCACCTCGGCATTCAAAAGCTTGCCTTCTGGGCTTATTATAAATGTGCCCCTCAATGCAAGTCCAGTACCTTCATCATATACACCGAACATTCTTGAGACTTTTCCTGTTGGGTCAGCACCCATAGGATATTTTACATCAGCAAGCAATTTCTCCTCCCTCTGCCACGCAAGATGGACAAATTTGGTATCTGTGCTTACAGTTATCACCTCTGCCCCAAGCTTCTTAAATGTATCATACCGCTCTGCCAGAGCAGCAAATTCCGTAGCGCAGACAAATGTGAAATCAGCAGGGTAGAAGAACAGGATTGTCCATTTCTTATTCTTCTTTAACGTCTCAAGACTGATCTCTCCAAAATCTCCCTTTGCTGGCTCAAAGGTCTCGAGTTTAAAATCAGGCACATTGGTGCCTACGTTACATCCAAGGCATTCACAAACTTCAGACATGGTTTATACCTCCTTTTTAAGATTTTTAAGCGGTCTTTTCAAATGTTCCTGTTGCACTACACTTGTAACACTTCTTTGGTTTACACCTTCCTTCTTTTACTGCCCCACACTTACTGCACTTAAAGGTTGCCACATTTTCACCTCCCTCTATAGTTTATAATTATTATCATGTTAGAATTATTCTAACATTTATAAAATACCACAATCTTATCTCGTTGTCAAGAACAATTTTAATCCCTGTTACGGAAATATCATTTGTGTACTATTTGTAAAAATCATTTGTGGACATTAATAGAAAGGAAGGCTAAGGCTGAGGCTAAAAATGCAGTCTTCATAGTGAGCTTGTCGAACCGATTCATAGACGCATTTTATCAGCAGAAAATGCGGAAAGTCAATCGAAAAGGGGTAACGAGATTTTAGATTTACTCACATCATTTATCATGGCTTTGGTGCTGCTCACGGCCCTGCCGGTCATCGCCCTGGCAATCGATCTGCCCGAGACCGGACAGGTGACCTACTATGACGCTGGAGGCAATGTAGAAATAACAGGATTTGATAAGGAAGAGAAAGAAAGACTTGAAGTAAAAGGAATAGAGATTAAAGTGGCATTAAGGTCTGGAATAAATAATAGGTGTTTTTACTTCGATAATCCCGCTCTTCCTGAACGTAAGAACAAGTGTAACCTCATTACCTAATTTTTCAGGCATGTTAAAGAACATGAGATGAAGGGTGCCTTTTTTAAGTACAGTGACCTCTTTTGATGGTATGTTGATCTCCTCAATCTTCTGCATTTTTCCGTTGATGACATCATGTAGTTCACCTTGCGTAGATGGAAACTCTTTGATGGAACACCCAATTAATACATCGCTAACTTCACCGTCATTTATAATTAACATAAAGGCAGAAGCCTTTTCACCGGCCAAAGAAACTAACTTTGAGTTTGCTACTCTGATTTTAGGGGTTTTGCCGATTGTGCATGATATTGCAAAAGAAATGATAATGATAAAACTTAAAAAGAAGGCAGTTATTTTTTTCATCATTCCTCCTTTATTGCTAAAAGTGGTTCCTTTTTTCTGACGAGGTTAATCGGAAACAAGGCACCTGCCACACATATGCTGATTCCAATGAGTAAACCGAGGATAGCTATTGCGGCTTGCTCAATAAGGGCGAGGCCAATCGAAACGTTTTTTAAGATAGTAAAACTCTGTGTAAGTACCATCGAGAGAAATGCGCCTCCTGCCATTCCTGCAATACTGCCGAAAAATCCTATGCTTACAACCTCAAGAAGAAAGAGTTTTACTATGTGATTTTTTTTTGCTCCGATGGCGCGCATGATGCCAACCTCTTTTGAACGCTCATTAGCAATTGCTGAGAAAATAGCCCATACAAGAAAGATTGTTAACACGGAAGCGATGGCAATCGAAACGAGGAAGATTTTGTTAATATCCTTAAGTGTCTCAAGCATATTTTCACCCATCTCACGGCGCGCCACGGCATCAACCTCTATAATGTCACCCTCAACAAGAAGTGAGGCGTAATATGGGTCAACACCTTCCTTTACCTTTGCAAAGATGATCGAGGTCATTCCCTTTTCAATCGGTGAACTGCCACCTTCGATGATTTCCTCAAGGTCATTCTCTGTCATAAAGAGGGCATTATCAAGGCCTGTACCTGTCTTGTCAAGCACTCCCACGACCTTGAATTTCTTGTTGAAGAGGGTCTTCTCTACCTCAAGGAGCTCAAGACCAAGGTTTTCATAGGTCTCATAACCGGCAATTGCTTCACCCTTCTTGAGCCTGCGTCCCAGAGATTTCTGTAGCCATGGTTTTACAATAAAATCAGTATCCTGATCAAAGGCAATAACCTGTGTCTGACTAACGTCACAACAGACCCCGCCTATTGATTCGAGATAAGTCTGATAAGTAACTGATTCTATCTCATCTATTTTTTCTATGCGTTTTATGATATCTTTTGACATATAGAAGGATTTATTTTTTGATTCAAGAAGAAACTCCTCGGCAAAATCTCTTGCGCCAACCGGAACAATGATTAAATCAGCCCCGAGTCGTTCAGAGGCTTTTTTAATGCTTGAATTGACGCTTACTGTGAAGGAGATTGCAAATATGAGAAGCGAAACAAGGATGGCTATGGAGATTATCAAAATTGCTGTTCTGAATCTCTTTCGTTGTAAATTTTTGAGGGCAACGTTTACACTATTGAATTTCATTTTATGGTTTAGTCAGGGCTAATTAGAAAGGGAAGCAGGAATGTGGTCAACCACATTCCTGCTTATAGATTCCTTGTCTCTTTTATCATCATTTCCAGTTAGCATCTAATCCACAAAGCACTGCCTTGCCCTGTCCAACATTCTTGTGACAATCATAGCACACAGATACGGTTTTGCCGATGGTCTTTCTTGAGTTTACGTCGTAGAGCAAGAGGGTTCCATCCACTATTTCATTTCCGTTGACGTCTTTGATCTTCTCTCTCAGTGTCATGACCGCATAGTTTCCATCAGGGGTAGGCATGATGTCATGATTTTCTCCAGGCAGGGGGGTGATTTCATCAAGAACTTTTAGGGTGTTGGCATCAATAAGGTATCCCCTGTCAGCGCCGGACTGGAACAAGTGTTTGCCGTCCTGTGAGAAATACTGACGGAAAGTGATTGTTTTACCGGCTGTGCCTGTGATGGTATTCTCTGCAAGCTTCTTTATCTTTCCTTCTTCAAGGGCCTTCATATCAAGTAAGATGAGTTTGGTGTTGCCTGTCCATTTTGTGAAACCATCGGGTGTCAGATTTACAGTGAGGAGAAATTTCTTCATGTCAGGTGTATTAGTTCCATGGGCAAATGTTGTTTCTCCAGGGTTGATGCCCAATGCATCAAAAAATACGCGGTGTTTGAGTTTCATGGTCTTCTTGTCAATCACATCAATGTAGCCCTCATCTGACATCGAAACAGGAAGAAAATGCTCCTCAGACTGACCTGAACCACAGTAGTTGGCTATTGTTTGCGTTACGCGTGCTGGCTGATCAAGGGGTGTGTCAATGATAACTTTTCCTGTTTTTAGATCGGATTTACCTACATGGAGCTTGCCGTTGGGGTCGTATTTATATGTGGACCAGTACATAGTGTTTCTGTCATTTTTGTCGATCCGTGCATCATGTGTTGGATGAGTTTTTGCGGTGCCAATACCCATCATACTGAGATCGTTTACCTTTATGGGCTGTTCTAAATTGCCAGGATCGATCGTGACATCCGCAACAGCAAAGTGTCCTCCCATTCCTGCAACATAGAGTGTGCCTGAATAGATTTTATTTGCAGCGTTAACAATAGGTGTGGTTGAATCAATAGATGTAAATACAAGATAACCTCCCATGAGTAAAAGAACCGCAAAATAAAAAACTACAATCTTTTTCATATTTATCCCTCCTTTTTGAAATTTGTCCTTATCTTTAGTAATTTTGATGCTTGAGTTACCTTCTTTACCTCTATGTTAAGTCTGCCAATTTTTAGCTATCACCCCCTTTAAATCATAAACCTTTTTTCTTCAGCACAAACCATACCTGATTATATCTCTTTGATTTTAAAAGAGAACTAATAAGAGAGATTTTGCAATATTGCAAAATCTCTGCATTTTTGCAAATAGATTCATAAAAAGATAAAAATATAGTGAACCAAAATTAAATTCGATTGTCAAGTTTGCATAGATAAGCAAATTGTCTGTCGATAGTAACAAAGAGTATAATATCTTCATGGAAAAGGTCAGGGCAAAGATCAGGATCAGTGGATTTGTCCAGGGGGTGTTCTTCAGGGCAAGCACACGGGATGTTGCAAGGAGACTGGGCTTGACCGGATGGGTAAGAAACCTGCCTGATGGTTCTGTGGAGGCATTATTTGAAGGTGAGAAGGAAAAAGTTGAGGAGGTTGTGAGATGGTGTCATAATGGGCCACCTGGTGCAAGTGTTACAGAAGTGAATGAGGAATGGCTCGAGTACAAGGGAGAGTTTAGTAACTTTGAGATAAGGTATGGTTTTTGATTTTAAGATGGTATCACCTTATCAAAAGAGGTAGCCCTTTCATCTAAGAGTGTTCTTAGCGGAGCCCAGAAACAGCAGGCATCCCTTGAGGAAACAACTCAGTCAATGGAGAAGATGGATAACTCCATATCCCAGGTGGCTATGGGGGCAGATAATCTTGCAGTATAGAATCAGTGGAGAAGATAAGGGAACTTGCCCATCATGTAAAGTCTGCTACAGAAGAACAGACAACAGGTAGCAGGCAGATATCAAATACAGTAAGTGATGTAAGTCATCAGGCAGAGGAGATAGCTCGCTCAACTGCCCTTCAAAAGGAGAAGAGCAGGCAGATAGTAATAGCAGCAGAGGAGATAAAGAAGATAGCGCAGAATACAGTTGACATCTCAGGGAAGATGAGCAGTGCAATTGAGTCACTTGAGGTTATAATAAAGAGCCTTCTTATAGAGATACAAAGGTTTAAAGTATAGGCAACTTTATAGAATTAGTACAGTGAAGTGCTCCGATTAAAGATAGACTTCATCACTTTGCCTTTTTGAGAAGGTCCCTCACTGCTTCGATATCCTTCTTCATATGGTTAGCAAGCTCTTGAGCATTATTAAACCTTATCTCATCCCTCAATCTTTTTATAAAATTGACCTTTAAATTTTTTCCCAGAATATCTCTATCAAAATCAAGGATATGAACCTCAAAACTTAATCTCTTCTCTTTAAAGGTTGGGTTGTAGCCGATATTTGCAGCACCACGATACATCTTACCCTCAAGATTAACCGTTACCGCATAAACACCATCTTTGGGAAGCAGTTCATTTGATGTTGCCAGGTTGGCTGTGGGAATATGAAGAAGATTTTTGCCCCTTCTCGTTCCTTTAATAACCGTGCCATCAACTGAATAAAAACGACCGAGAAATCTTGAAGCCTCTTCAACCCTGCCATTTGAAATAAGGGACCTTATTTTCGAACTGCTTATGATCACGCCATTCATCTTGAGTTCATCTACAACGGTCACACCAAAACCATAATCCTTGCCCATTCTCTTTAAAAGTTCAGGAGACCCTTTTCTCCCTTTCCCAAAGAGATAATTTGAACCGATAAATATCTCTTTCACATGAATTCTACCAACAAGTATATCCTTTACAAAGTCTTCAGCCTCGATAGCGGAAAACTCCCTTGTAAAGTTTACACATATCAGATAGTCAATACCAAAGGCCCTTATAAGCTCAACCTTGTCTTTGAATGTTGTTAGTTGTCGTGGAGCCTTTTCAGGAGAGATTACCCTCATAGGATGGGGCTGGAAGGTAAAGACGATGGATGTGCCCTTCTTCTTTCTTGCCTTTTCTACAAGCATCTTAAAAATGGCCTGGTGTCCAAGATGCACACCATCGAAGTTCCCAATGGTCAAGAACGGATAAAAGAAGCTTTCTTTTATGTTTTCAATTCCATCAATTAGCTTCATAACAGAGAGGAATACAAAGATAATAATATTGATAGGCTATCTTTTTGTCAATCAATATTTCTATTGATGCTTTTCTAATATTTTGGTATACTCTTTTTGATAAATGGTTAAATTAGTTAACAATATAAAGAATAAAGGATTGTTGAGATATAGCCTTGAAGAGTGTTCTTATAGTTGATGACTCGAGTGCGATCAGGTCTCTCATTAGGTCCGTGGTGGAGGACATCGGGGATATCAATGTCTTTGAAGCATCTACAGGATTCGAGGCACTTAAGGCCCTTCCCCAGCACCCAATTGATTTAGCCCTTATAGATATAAACATGCCCGATATCAATGGTCTTGAACTTACAAACTTTATAAAGACCTCTGAGCAGTACAAACACATACCTGTCATAATTGTCACTACAGAAGCCAGTGATGAAGATAAGAAGAAGGGTCTGGGGTTGGGAGTACAGGCGTATATAACTAAACCGTTTAAATATGATGAGCTTCAGGAGATTGTCAGAAAGAATCTAAGGTTATGAAGCCATCGAAAAAAGACTTTATTGCTGAGGCAGAGGAGATCTTAGAAGATGTAACATCTTCGGTCTTAGAACTTCAGGATGGTTTTAATCCTGATGTCCTTAATTCCGTCTTCCGTTCAATCCATACAATGAAGGGGCTTGCGGGTCTTTTTGGATTAAAGGGCGTCTCTGACTTTAGCCATTCTTTCGAATCCCTTCTGGATGACCTTCGCATGGAGAGGATTGATTTCACTCCTGATATAGTAGATTTTATCTTAACTAATATCGATATATTAAGGAACTTTATAGAAGATGTGAGCAAGGGTAAAGAGGCAGTTGAGGTTGATGAGGCCATCAGAGATATAGAGACCTTCAGGAAGAATGCTCCCCATAAAAAGGGCGATATCAAGATTGAAGATATAGGTGTTGACCAATCTATCATAAAGGTGCTTTCAGAGTATGAAGAGCAGAGATTAAAGAGTAGCTTTAAAGAGGGTAAAGGCATATACCTTATAAAGACCGTCTTTAGACTCGATGACTTTTCAGATCGTCTTGAAGGGCTAAATTCTGAACTAAAGGGGATGGGCGAGATTATAGCAACACTTCCTACATCCGAAGGTGTGCCTGAGGGTCATCTTGGTTTTAATTTTCTTTATAGCTCAAAGGAGGTTAAGGAGAGGATTAAAGAAAAAATCCTCGTAGATGATATAAATGAGATTACCCCCCCTGCCTCTGCACCTCAGAAACCACGTACGATTGCTACAAAAAAGCCGTTATCTATGAAGAGTACTACAAATACTGTACGTGTGGACATAGATAAACTTGACAGCATCCTGGATAATATCAGCGACCTTGTGATGGCGAAGGGTGCTATATCGAGGATCGGTAAGGAACTTGCAGAGACGTATGGGTATGTGCCCTTAGTAATAGATGTTTATAAGGTAGCACAGTCTCTTGATAGGAGTCTCAGCGATCTCCAATCGCATATACTCGGGTTGAGGATGATTCCCTTTCAACAGATATTCATCAAATTATCACAGATTATAAGAAGGTATGTAAGAGATACCAACAAAGAGATCGAACTAAAGATGTATGGGGAGGATACTGAGATAGACAAACAGATTGCAGAGGATATGATGGATTCCCTTGTACATCTTGTGAGGAATGCTATTGACCATGGGATTGAGTCAAAAGAGGAGAGGCTCAGACTTAATAAGTCCCCTCGTGGGACATTAACCCTCAGGGCATATTCAAAGGGCAATAGTGTTGTTGTTGAGGTAAGGGATGACGGAAGAGGCCTTAATATAGAACGAATTCGAGAAAGGGCGATCGAGAAGAAATTAATAACACAACAAAATGAGCTTGATCGTAAAGAGATTATAAACCTTATATTTACACCGGGCTTCAGTACAAAGAAGGATGTAAGCGAGTTTTCAGGCAGAGGAATGGGTATGGACATAGTTAAGGAGAAGATTGCATCATTTGGCGGATTTGTTGATGTTGAGACAGAAGTAAATGTTGGAACAACCTTTATTATCACCCTTCCAATTACACTTGCTATAGTAAGAGCGCTGATAGTGCAATGTTCGAATGAAAGGTTTGCTATTCCACTCACATCAATCACCGAGACTATTACAGTTAGTGATGGTGATATTCAGACGATAGAGGGTAGAGAGGTTATAGATCACAGGGGTGAGTTGTTACCCCTTATAAGAGTTGCCTCTGTCTTTATGCTTGAGGAGAGGCAACAGCAAGAATATTATGCTGTTATTGCAGGGATCGGAGAGAAGCGTCTTGGATTACTCGTTGATACAATACATGAGCAAACAGAAATCGTGATCAAACCTTTGGGTGAACATCTCAAGGATATCCCGTGTCTGTCAGGAGCTGCAGAGGTTGGTAGACATGAGATTGTATTTGTGGTTGATATTGACAGGATGATGGAAGAGGCGCTTGGTAGAGGAGATATCCTGAGAAGATCAGACTTGTCTAATACACGGGACCAAAAAGGCGTATGAAAATGTATGAGGATTTCTTTGGTTTAAAGTGTAAGCCTTTCAGCAAGACACCTGATCCAGGGTTTCTATTCTTCAGCAAATCACATGAAGAGGCCCTGGCAAGGCTACAGCTTGCTGTAGAAGAAAAGGAGATAATACTCCTTACCGGAGAAATAGGCTCAGGTAAGACAACGCTATCACGTGCACTTATGGATTCTCTGGGGGATAATTACAGAATAATATCGATCTTGAATCCCCGTCTTACAGCACCACAGTTTATAAGGATTATAGCCAGGAGATTCGATATTGACCATACCCAGCCAAAGGACGATCTACTTGAGGCGATACACGGAAAGGTGTTTGAGGATTATACAAAGGGTATAACACCTGTAATAATCATAGATGAGGCACAGCTTATACCTGACAGGAGTACCTTCGAAGAGATAAGGTTGCTCACGAATTTTCAGCTTGATGATGAAAATCTCTTAAGCCTCATCTTGATAGGACAGCCTGACCTAAGAAAAAGGCTTGATCGCAAGTCCTATCTCCCCCTTAGACAAAGAATCGGCCTATTCTATCATTTAAATCCTTTAAGTGATGATGAGATAAGAGAGTATATTAAGCACAGGCTTAGACTTGCTGGCAGGGAAGCACCTCTATTCAGTGAGGATGCTATTGAGGCTATATGTAAATTCTCCAGGGGTATCCCAAGAAACATTAATAACATAGCCGCAAACTCAATGCTCGATGCATTTGGTGCAGAGAAGGAATTGATTGAGAGAGAAGTCGTTAGTGATATTGCAAATGAATTAGGCCTTAATGGGGTTAAATAGATGGATATCTCAAGGGTGAGAAAGAAACTGAAGGGGTTAAGATCAAAGGATAGTAGTGAGAAGAAGAACGAAAAAGATAGGACGTTGGAGGAAGAACATAAAGAAACAGTGGCCATGGCCGAAGAGGTGAAATCTGTTGAAGTATCTTCCGCAGAGAGTTCGGCTGAAGTTGAGAAGAAAGAAGAACCTATTCAAGATATAGATAGTGATATCAATTCCCTTGAGGAGATTGAGTTAATTGCCTTTAAGATATCCAGTGAGGAATATGCGGTAAGACTCCTTGAGATGCAGGAGATTATAAATTATAGAAAGGTAACGCCTGTTCCGAGGTCCCCTCGGTATCTAAAAGGTGTGACTTTTCTGAGGGGTAAGGTTTTGCCTGTAATCGACCTCAATGATAGACTTGAACTCAGGGGCGATGGTGATGATGGGAAAAAAATCATAGTCCTTTCAACATCAAAGAATGAACCTGTTGGTGTAATTGTCAGTTCCTTCATACGTGTACTGAGATTTCCAGAGAAAGAGATTTTACAACCACCCCCGACCCTGAGCGAGAAAGAGAAGAAGTTTATAAAAGGCGTCTTAAGAATCGGAGAGAGATTCATTTCGGTTTTAAATATTGAAGAGTTGGTTAAAATGGAGGTAGTATGAAGCTCTTAAATAGGTTGAAGGATGTAAGCCTCGAGATCAAGATAGTAGGACTCGTGATTACCGCCTTAGTGATGGCATGTCTTATCATTGGCATCTTGAGTTCCAGATTCATACAGACTGATATTATTAATCTTGTTGACATGTATTCAAATATAACTACCGATCTTGTTAAGGATGCTGTGGAAGAAACCATGGTTACAGGAGACATCGAGGCTACAAAAAGATTGATCAAAAAACAAGTGGGTGCAGGCATTTCAGAGACGATTACACTCCTTGACATGTCAGGCAGGAATATAATTTCAAAGGGGTTACAGCCAGAGACAGAGGATGTTACTAACATAGAAAAGGTAAGAAAAAGCATGTCAAAATCAGTGGTTTGGGCAGGTGATTCTATAATCTATTATTCACCACTGATAAGGACTGAACGTTGTGTAAAATGCCATGAAAATAGCGGGGACGTCATTGGCGTCTTGAAGGTTTCCATATCAGCAAAAGGTGCAAGAGAACAGATAAAAAACAGGAATAGGATTGTATGGGTGGGTCTGTTGTCTGGGACATTAATCTTTGGTGCCTTCCTCTGGCTTGTTTTCAGGAAAACCGTTATAAGGCCTATTAAGGAATTAGAAGGTTCAGTAGAAAAGATCTCATATGGTGAGCTTTCTGTTAAACCACGTGTTTATTTTAATGACGAGATAGGTCACTTGGTCCTTAACCTAACAAAGGGTATGAGAGAGATCAGTAAGATCATCAACAGGGTTAAGATGATATCAAGGAAGATTAAGGATGTAACTAAGGAGGTTGAGGAGGAATCAAAGGTTGTTATCAAGGGCACTGAGATGGAGACAGAGTCTTTTGATAAGATACTTAAGTCCGTTGAAAAACTTAATAAGACAATGAATGAGATTGTAAAGATTATCAAGGAGATCACAGCATTAATTGAACAGAGTGCTACTGCCTCTCAGGAGATGGGCTCAGTTACTGAGGAGATCAGCAAGAGGACCATAGATCTTTCAGATGCCATAGACTCAACAACCTCATCAATAGAACAGATGTCAGCCAATATAAAAGAGGTGGCTGAGAGGGCTGAGGAACTCTCCGCATCAGCAGAAGAGGCCGTGACTGCAATTGAGGAGATGAACTCTTCAATAAAAGAAATAGAGGCACATACAAGGGAATCTGCAAAACTCTCCGAAACGATTAATAAAGATGTAGCAAGTTTTGGTATCACCGCTGTTGAGAAAACAGTCCATGCCATGCAGACCATCAGAGAGAGTGTTGAGGATGTAGCCAATTATATAGAGGTGTTGAGCAAGCGTTCAGAAGAGATCGGGAAGATTCTGAATGTAATAAATGATATAACAGATCAGACAACACTCCTTGCCCTTAATGCTGCTATCCTTTCAGCACAGGCAGGTGAGCATGGTAAAGGCTTTTCAGTGGTTGCTGATGAGATAAAAGACCTTGCTGAAAGGACATCAATGTCAACACATGAGATCGCATCCATCATTCAGTCAGTTCAATCAGAAGTTAAGAATGTTACCTCTGCGGTATCAAAAGGTTTGCAATCTGTGGATGAGGGAACGAAACTGACACTTGAGGCAAAAGAGACCTTTAAAAAGATCATGGAGAATGTAAGACATTCAAAGGAAATGACAATGGCTATTGAAAGGGCCGCATCCGAACAACTCAAGGGGATCGGTTTTGTTACCAATACTGTCGAGAAGATAAAAGGCATGATCTCCCAGACTGCAAGAGCAACCTCTGACCATTCACAGGGTGTATCTCAGGTAATGACGGCAGCAGAGAAGATAAGGGATGCAACAGATCATGTGAAGAATGCCACTATAGAGCAGGCAAAAGAGATTAAACACCTTCATGAGTCTATTGAAAATTATTCGGACAAGATACATGAAATATCAGATGCGATCAATGAGGAGAAGAAGATCGTAGACAATATCCATACATCAGTGGTAAAGATAAGCTCGTTTCCAAGAAGGAATAGAGAAAGGTCACTTATTGTGAATAGGAAGATAAGAAACCTCCAGCATGATTCCGAGATACTGACAGATGAATTAAATATATTTAAGGTGCTTTCAGAAGATGAAGAGGAAAAGGGGGTTATAAGGATGGGCATTATACCTCTTGAATCCCCTACAGAGATGTACAGACGCTTCTTCCCTCTTAGTGAATACCTCACAGAGAAGATTGAAATACCTATAGAACTGAAGGTCCAGGCAGATTACGAAACCACCATCAAAGAGATTGGCGAAGGTATTACAAAACTGTGCTATATGACGCCTTCAACTTATATAAAATCAAAAAATGAGTATGGTGTTGAGGTTCTTGTCATGGCCTTAAGAGATGGAAGGCCTTATCACAACGTGGTGATTATTGCAAGGGATGATAATAATAAGATTAATAATATACAAGATATAAGGGGAAAGACCTTTGCCTTTGGTGATATCCTTTCGACAGCAAGCTACATAGTGCCCATGGCAATGCTTAAGGAGGCTGGCATTGAGTTGAAGGACCTCCACTTCTATGACTTCAGGGGGCATCATGACGATGTTGTGAAGGCAGTACTTGATGGAGAGTTCGATGCAGGTGGTGTGATGCAATCTGTAGCAGAAAAGTTTAAGAAAGATGGTCTGAAGTTTATAAAGGTTTCGGCTAATGTGCCGGAGTTCAATATCTGTGCAAATAAGGACTTACCACCAGAGAACAAACAAAAGATAAAAGAGGCGCTTATTGCCCTTGATAATAAGAAACCCGGTGACCGTGCAATACTTCAGTCTATATCACCACACTATACAGGTTTTATTGAAGCAAAACACGAAGATTATGAGTATATCGAGAGATTAATGATGGAACTGAGGATACTATAATCATGGATTACAAAAAATCGTTCGTAAAAGAGCTATTGTTGAGAATCACTCTTGTCTTTTTTATCCTTCAGTCCTTCGGGATTGTCCTCTTTGCTTTTTCAATTACAGGTGAGTTAATACTCAAAGACATTCTCTATATTGTTGCATACGAGATTTTATTATTACTGATCATACTTTTTACTGTAGTAAATTCTTCTAAGAAGAGGTTCGAAGGCTCCCTATCCAAAATCATTAAATCAATGGATGATGTTAAGAAGGGGAATCTACCCGCCATCGTAGCAGAGACTGACTGTGTGGAGGCAGAGAGTTTAAAAGATTCTATCAACTCGCTCTTGGAACATTTTAATCGCTCTCTTTTAAAGAGGTCTCAGGGGTTACAGCAGATGTCAACGAGTGTAAAAAAGATTGGCTTGTCTATGGATGGACTCAGTGAAGGTATAATGAAGCAGATGGACATGATCAAGAGCATCGAAGACTCTGTCAGGAGGTCAGACGGTTACAAGGAGGAGATGCTGAGCAGTACCCAGAGTCTTACAAACCTTTCAGAGGATAATGTCTCTGCACTTACAGAGATAACATCATCAGGTAGTGAAATTGAAGAAAGCATAAAACAACTCCTTGAATCCTCTACAAATATTCACTCCGTAATCCTTGAGATATCAAGAGCAGTAAATGAGATATCTAAGAATATGGAAAGTCTTTCTGTTTCTGTGGAACAGACATCTGTTGCTGTTGATGAAATGACAGCAAGTTTCAAGGAGATTGAAAGGGGCACCAAAGATTCCGCAAATCTGACAAATAGTGTGCGCAATATCGCTGCTGAAGGCATGAGTGGAATTGCCGATGCAATGGATGGCATGGATAAGATAGCAGACTCTGTTAATAAGAATGTTGAGATGATTCAAAGGCTTAGAGAAAAGTCAGGAGAGAGTCAGGAGAGATAGAGAAGATACTCTCGGTGATTTCTGATATAACAAAGAAGACAAATTTATTAAGCCTCAATGCTGCTATCCTTTCGTCACAGGCAGGAGAGGAAGGGAAGGTCTTTTCAGTTGTGGCAGATGAGATAAAGGTTCTTGCTGATAAGACAAGGACATCGGCAAAGGAGATAACAGAGATCATAAAATCAACGCAGAATGATATAGAGGCAACCCTGAAGGTCTCAGGAGAGAGTTTAAGGACTGTTGAGCACGGGACAGGGCTTGTTATAAAAGCAGGTGAGGCATTGAGGGATGTCATAGACCTCGCACGTCGGTCAGCAGAGACTGCCACAACGATACAGAAAGCCACCCATGAGCAGGTCATGGGCATATCACAGATAAATAAATCTATGGAGATGATCAAGAACTCTGTTGAGGATGTGACAAAGGCAACATTTATGCAGGAAAAGGGTTCAAAACATATACTTTCTACCTCTGAGAAGATAAAGGAGATTTCGTCCACCCTAATGAGGGGTATAGAAGAACAGAACAAGGCTGTTCAGATGATGCTTAGAAACCTTCAGATTGCGTCTGAAAAGGTCAAACATATTAAAGGAATACTCGAGTCTGAACAATCTGGTAGAGAACTCATATCTTCAATAGAGAATATAAACATAATAAACAGTGAGATTGGTAACATCATTCATGATACAAAGAATTCTTTCAATAAAGTGTATAGGGAAACAGCGGAATTTATGAAAGGTATTGGAAGGTTTTAAAAAGGTGAGTAGATTTATCATCTTTACTATTTCAACTGAGGAATTTGGTATCGAAATAGATAAGGTTATTGAGATAATAAGGCCACAAAAGGTCACCCATTTCCCAGGGGTTCCTGTCTATGTTAGTGGAGTATTCAATCTAAGGGGTTCTGTAATCCCCTTGATTGATATGAGGAAAAGGCTTAATGTAAAGCCACTTCCTAATAGGGAAAAGATACTGATAGTTAAACTTCATAACGGAAGGATAGGGTTACTGGTTGACTCTGTCAAAGAGATATTAACCATAGGGGATGAAGAGATTTCTTCTCCCCCGTCTATATTTAAAGGGCTGAAGACAGAGTATATTAAAGGAATTGGGAGGGTTGATGATAGATTGATAATAATATTTAACTTAGATAATCTTGTGACACCTGAAGAGATAACGATGCTTGGAGATATGACAGAGAAGGCATCCATTTAGCCATGGGAATCAAATGTAGCTGAAGAGAAAAAAGGAGGAAAGGAAGTGGAGGAGAAGGATAGGGAAATTCAGAGACTGAAGGCATTATTAAATGACAGGAACCCAGAGCTAAGAAGAGAAACCGTTTATTCTTTAATGAACATAGGCGATACATCTATATCCATTCCCCTTCTTATAAAGGCCTTTGAAGATACAGACTGGAGGGTTAGAAAGAGCGCAATAGAGATAATGCTTGGGATAAGGGGTGAAGATGTTATAAGGGCACTGATAGATACACTATATAGTGAGAACGCAAATCAGAGGAATTCCGCAATAGAGGCACTCATAACCCTTGGGACAGAGGCTACCGATTACCTGATCAAGGCATTTGAGACTAATGACCATGATGTAAGGAAATTCATTATCGATATTTTTGGTGTAACAGGTGACCTTAGGGCAATGCCTGTTTTTATGAAGGCGATACATGATCAGGATGAAAATATCCAGGCTGCTGCTGTTGAACATCTTGGTAACCTGAAAAGTCCGCATGTTGTTGATACATTGCTGTCTGTACTCATGGGTGATAACATATGGCTTTCATTCCATGCAATTGAAGCGCTGGGTAAGATTGGTGATGAGAGAGCTGTTGATACCCTGATATCCCTCCTCCCAGAGAAACCCTTGAGAAAATCTATTATAAAGGCCCTGGGCCAGATTGGCAGGGCTGATTCGCTTGTCAATATAGTTCCGTATATCAAGGATGAATCAAGGAGTGTGCGCGAACAGACAATCCTATCCATTATGAGATATTATCAGAAGGCTGTCAGTGAAAAGTTAATAATTGATTCAATCAGGGATGTTCTTGGAGAAGATGCAGAAGGAACCCTTCGACAGTATGCACAGAGTGAGAAAGAAGAATTAAGCAAGTCAGCCACTTTGATTCTTTCGCTAATAAAGGATAACATGGCAATAGCCCGTCTTCTTGAGATTTCTGCAGATATAGAGGAGGAAGACAGGGAGACTTTCACAAAGGCACTCGAATTTATAGGAGTCACATCCCCTGAATTACTCTTACCATATTTCGAATCAGAAAATGCCTATCAAAAAAGGGTAATGTGCGAGATAGCGGTAAGGACAGGCAAGGTGGTATTCTTCAAGCCACTTTTAAAACTCTTAAAGGACCAGGATGGTCATGTAAGGGGAAATGCTGCAATAGCTCTCTCAAGGCTGAAGAATATTGAAGCAGTTAAACATATTATACCCCTTCTTCAGGATGAATATGAGAATGTCCAGCAGGAGGCCATATTTGCATTATCTGAACTTAGAGATGGGCTTAACATAGAAGACGTGATGAGATGGCTTTCGGACAGAAATCCGGTTTTACGGAGAAATTCAGCGATTTTACTAAAGCGAATTGGTGAAAAGATGGCAATTGAACCGCTTGGGGTTACGCTTAAAGACAGTGTGGAGGATGTAAGAATTGCTGCTGTTGAGGCCATAGGAGAAATTAATGGAGAGGATAGTATAAAATATCTCCTTCTTGCCCTTACGGATGAATCTCCAGAGGTGAGGAGGGCTGCTGCGCTTGCACTTGGAAGGATTCCTTCAGACAGGGGCGTTGACTCACTTACATTACTACTTTCTGACCCTGATACATGGGTCAGGGAGGCGGCTATAAGGGGTCTTGCAGAAAGCAAGGATAAAAGGGCTGTGAAACATTTGATTCATCTTCTTTCAGATGATTCAGGGATAATAAGACTTGCTGCTATTGAGGCACTTAGAGGGTTCAGAGAAGAGGAGGCGAAGGGTGCACTCCTTGGCCTCCTGAATGATCCCGACCCTGAGGTCAGAAGTACAGCCATCGAGTCTCTTAGTGGTTATAGTGCCATAGTTGAAAATTTAAAACCCCTTTTAAAGGATAGTAACTGGAGTGTAAGGAAGAGGGTGGTTGAGGTTATAGGAAGGTCATTCAAGGATGAGAATATTGAACTTTTGAAGGAGATTGCATTGACTGACAGTGATGTCGAGGTTAGAGAGACTGCAAAGAGGTATCTTCAGTGATTAATAATATTACTCCTCTTTCGACAGAGGAATTCAGGCTTATAAGGGACATCATAGCTGAATACTGTGGTATATACTTTGACGAAAGGTTGAAGTTCATCGTACAGTTGCGGTTGAACAACCGCTTAATCGTTCACAAAATGAAGGACTTCAGGGAGTATTATCGCCTTTTAAAATATGATAAGAACAGGGACGAGGAGCTTCAAACAATAATAGATATATTAACTGTCAACGAGACCTATTTCTTCAGGGGTAGCACACAGATTGAGGTTTTTCGCAGAGAGATATTACCGGAACTTAAAGAGAATAAAAAGGCTGAAAAGAGGATAAGTATATGGTCTGCAGGTTGTTCTACCGGCGAAGAGCCTTACACCATTGCCATGTGTCTTCTGGAGGATAAGGATTTTGCAAGTTGGGATATAAATATCGTTGGTAGTGATATAAGTCAGAGGGTATTGAAGACAGCAAGAAAGGGTATTTACAAACAGAATTCTTTCAGGTGCACAGATGAGTATTTTATAAATACATATTTTGAAAAGAATGAGAACGGAGAATACCTGATAAAGGACAGAGTCAAGCATCTTGTGAACTTCAGCTTTCTCAATCTTATGGACTCTTACAAGGTGAGATTAATAGGACATGTAGATATCATCTTCTGCAGGAATGTGTTGATGTATTTTGCACCCGAGGCAAGAAGGATTGTTGCTGAAAATCTCTTTGATGTTCTTAAAGGGGGCGGGTATCTTTTCCTCGGTCATTCTGAATCATTGATGAATATAACCACTAAATTCAGACTGAGGCATCTGAAGGCTGATATTGTTTATCAGAAACCTGAGGGAAAGATTGAACGAATCTTCCTGCAGTAAGCTCAGCACCACATAGTGTAGGGCATTAAAAGGACACCCTGAGTTGTCTCCTGTTATTCCCTGACCCTCTAAGTCAGAGGACGAAATTAATCAGGGGCTATGCAATGGATTTATGTTTTCAGAGGGAAACGTAAAAAGGGGCTAAGTTAAACAATAATGAACAAAAAACAATTAAGCATTTTGATTATAGATGACTCTGCCTTTAGCAGGCAGACCATAAAGGACATACTTAAAAAAGACCCTGATGTGGGTAATATAGACATTGCATTCGATGGTAAGGATGGATTGAACAAGATATTGAATAAGAGACCAGATATCGTCACCCTCGATCTTGAGATGCCAGGGATGGATGGATTCACACTCCTCAGGTGGATTATGGAGAAGATGCCCCTTCCTGTAATCATTATCAGTGCCCATGGAGGTAATAGCACAGTCTTTAGGGCATTACAATTGGGTGCAGCAGACTTTATAGTGAAACCAACAAAGAAGGCACACGAAGAACTCAGGATAATTGAGGAAGATCTGTTAAGAAAACTCTCTGCCCTTAAGTCGCTCAAGATGGATAATCTGATGAGAAGCCTTTCGCTTATGGAAAAGAAAGATGTAATAAGGGAGACAGAACCCATTACAAAAAGGAATATAAAGGTAATAGCAATAGGCGCATCTACAGGTGGTCCTACAGCCATACAGTCCATACTTTCCCGTCTGCCCTCTGACCTTCCGGTCACCATACTTATAAGTCAGCATATGCCAGAGGGGTTTACAAGATACTTTGCCGAGAGAATGAATAGTCTATGCCTTCTTCAAGTGAAGGAAGCAAAGAATGGAGAGATCCTCAGAAAGGGTGAGGTACTTATCTGTCCTGGAGGGCATCATCTTCTCAGGCCTCAGTTAATGACAGGTATGTGCCATCCATTGATAAGATGATGCAATCCGTATCAGACATATATGGCGATAAAGTGATGGGCATAATACTGACAGGTATGGGTAGAGACGGCGTTCTGGGCATGAAGGAGATAAAGCATAAGAAGGGCTTAACCATCGTGGAATCTGAGGAAAGTGCAGTGGTCTTTGGAATGGCAAATGAGGCTATATCTTCAGGTGCTGTTGAAAAGGTATTACCTCTTCAGGAGATACCTTCAGAGATCATAAGGAACGTGGTATCATCTTCTTAAATAACCCGCCTTTAATTGGCCGCATCCTGCCTCAATATCCTGTCCTTTGCTCTTTCTGATTATGCTCGTAATGCCTGCATCCATCAGTATCCTCTGAAAAGTGACTATATTATCTTCAGTTGGTCTTTTAAATGGTCTTTGTAATACGCCCTTATTTACAGGATTATAGGGTATGAGATTGACCTTTGCCCTTACACCTTTTAATAATCTTACGAGCCTCTGTGCATCTTCTCTTGAGTCATTAATACCATCAATCATCACATACTCAAAGGTTATCCTTCTCCTCGGAGCAAGGGGAATGCCCCTGCATACACTCAAAAGTTCTTTTAATGGATATTCTCTGTTTATAGGCATGAGCCTGTTTCTTATCTCATCAGTTGTGGCATTGAGGGATATTGCAAGATTTACATCAGGTCCGTTTTCAACAAGCCTCTTGATTTGAGGGATAACCCCAGCAGTTGATAGTGTGATTCTCCTTTTAGAAAAACCCATATATTCCGTGATCCTCCCGAGGGCATCAAAGACCTCATCAGGGTTATCCAGTGGCTCACCCATACCCATGAGCACAATATTGGTAATCTTCGAGTCCTTATACAACCTCTTTACCGCTATCACCTGGTCAACAATCTCAAATGCCCTGAGATTGCGTCTGAGTCCTACTCTGCCTGTGATGCAGAATCTACAACCCCTTTTGCAACCGACCTGTGAGGAGATGCATAGGGTATTCTTATCCCTTTCAGGTATCAGGACACTCTCAATGGTTTCCCCATCAATAAGTCCAAAGAGAAACTTCTTTGTGCCATCCCCAGAGGTGAGAATCTTCAGAGGTTTCAGGTCACTTATGAATGTCCTCTCATTAAGTTCCTCACGAAGACCTTTTGGCAGGTCTGTCATTTCCTCAAATGAAGAAGCAAGCCTTTTATACAACCACTTAATAACCTGTTTTGCCCTATATGGTTTTTCACCAAGGTCTTTCATGAACTGGATTAGTTCTTTTTCTATCAGTTGTTTGATGTTTGTCTTCATTGATATTATTTTACATAAAAAGCACCACTTCTTGTTGAACCCAAGATTGCCGATAGAAATCTGCATATCTACTATTCTCTTTGGGAAACGACGTAGCTTTCCACGAAAGGGGAAGATCAATCTACACCGTTTGAAGTAGGTATGCCTGCCCTCAATTTACGAGTTGAAATTGTCCCTTGTGTTTTTTGTTTAAAAATGTTATTTTATATTAGTTTTCTTTATTCTTTTATAAAGAGAGTGGGAGTTCCCACTCTTTTGTTTTTAGAATATAAGATATGGAAATAAAGGAGCTTGAGACAAAGGTGATGGGGATAGTCGAGCCAGTGGTCAACTCACTTGGTATAAGACTTGACTATCTTGAGATTATCAGGATGCGAGGAAAACTGCTTTTGAGGATATTCATTGAAAAAGAAGGTGGCGTGACAATTGACGATTGTGAGTCTGTAAGCAGGGAGGTTGAGGCTATTTTAGATGTTGAAGACCCTATTCCATCCTCCTATGTCCTTGAGGTCTCTTCCCCTGGTCTTGACAGACCACTCAGGGGTCCTAAGGATTTTAAAAGGTATATAGGTAAAACAGCAAGGGTTGTCACAAGTACGCCACTGCAGAATCAGACATTTTTTTTAGGAGATATCGAAAACGCTGGTGATGACGAGGTTGTTCTGCTTTTACAGGGCAATAAAAGGGTAGTTATACCATACAAAATTATTTCAAAGGCAAGACTGGAGGTGGTGGTTTAGTATGGCACGGGAACTGATTCGTATCATTGAACAGATGAGTAAGGAAAGAGGTATCCCGAAGGAGGCAATAATTAATACACTTGAATCAGCTCTTTTGTCTGCCGTTAGAAAGAGGTACGGTCTTGAGCCTGAGATAAATATCCAGGTTGACGCTGAGACAGGTGATATATCCATAAAGGCCATAAAAAGGATTGTTCAGGAGGTTAAAGATCCCCTTAGGGAGACATCCCTTATGGATGCACAGATGATAGACCCTTCAAAGGGCCTGAATGATACCATTGAATCACCTATATCCCTTGAGGGTTTTGGAAGGATTGCTGCCCAGACAGCAAAACAGGTGTTGTTTCAAAAGGTTCGAGAGGCTGAAAAAGGAGCAATCTATGAAGACTTCAAGGATAAGACAGGAGAGATTGTTACTGGCGTTGTAATTCGGAAGGAGAGGGGAGCCTATTACGTTGCTATAGGAAGGGCAGAGGCAACCCTTCCTATAAAATCTACCCTTCCAACTGAAGCCCTTAAGAGGGGAGAAACAATCAGGGCATATATAGAGGACGTCAGGATTACACCAAAAGGTCCCATGATACTTCTTTCAAGGACGCATCCTAATTTTGTTGGTGAGCTCTTTAAGATGGAGATACCTGAGGTCTATGAGGGTATTGTGGTTATAAAGGATATTGTCAGGGAGGCAGGTGACAGGACAAAATTAACGGTCATATCAAAGAACGATGCTGTTGACCCAGTTGGTGCCTGCGTTGGGATGAAGGGAACACGTGTGCAGTCCATTGTAAGGGAACTTAAAGGTGAAAGGATTGATATAATACCATGGACCGATGACCCGAGGGTGCTTATAGCAAAGGCACTGAGTCCAGCAACCGTTGAAAGTATAGGTATAAATGAAGAGGAAAGGACAGCCATGGTTGTTGTTAGTGATGACCAACTCTCTATAGCCATAGGGAAAAAGGGTCAGAATGTAAGGCTTGCAATGAAACTTACTGGTTGGGATATTAATATCATCAGTGAGTCAGAGTATGAGAAGATAAGGTCGGGTGAGAAGGAG
>FWWM01002915.1_pt1 | contig 44130 bp, 31 predicted proteins | sample 2228351 | NCBI WGS metagenome assembly FWWM01 (sample SAMEA103939774, study PRJEB20133) | metagenome
TGAGACCGTGGGGGCTAAAGCCCTCGGCAAGCAGGGTGACGCCCGCCTGCGCGGGCTGTAATGGGGTTTTTGCGTCGGTGGGGCAGCGCCTTATGGCGCTTGCAAAAGCCATCCCACTGCCAATTCTTGATCGCGGGGGCTGTCCCCGATCCCCGATTGTGAACAGTTACGACTTGAATATGGGTACTATTGTCACTCTGAGAGACGCCCACCCGGTGCATACTATTTCAATGGGAGGGAATGCTGAACTGCGGCACTACCTGTCTCGTTTGAGGAGGGCGAGTCGGTGTTTCTCGCAGAGCGTTGATACATTGAAGGGGTACATAGCCTTGTTTGTGCAGTGTTGGAAAGTTTATGCCCCGGCGAGCATTCTCTTCTTTCCAGGGTTAACGCAGCCTGAAGAGTAACTCCTGGGCTTTCTGTTCAATGTCGTTCGTTGCAGGAAAACCGAGTCTCCACAGCAGTCCCACCTGTCCCTCTTGGGCTGAATTCCATTGCGACCATCCGGGATTCACTGCGGGAGCTGTAAGGGGTGTGTCAAAGCGGAACACGTAATAATTGGTCACAGACCACTCTGCAGTTGCGGGATCAGCCACTTCCCAGGTCTCCGAAGCGGAGTATTCAAAGCAGAAAAGACAAACTCCGCCCCTTTTGACTTCAATAATGTTCCGCAGTTCCCGTCCTTGCCTGAGCAGATCAGGTAACCTGAGCTGGAAGAGGGAAAAGGCTTCCAGGTCTTTCCAATACAGCGGCTCGCGCTCAACTCCCATGGCAGATTGAGCATTGCCCTGATCGTCCACCCAAAACCGCATCTCGGAGTCGGAGCTTCCCTGCGGATAAAAACTGCCTCCCATCTTGATGGACAAAGCTTGCGCCTGGTCTTTCCGCGATTTTCGCCAGAGCAAGTTCCAGGCAACGAGTACAGCAAGCACCAAAACTCCCAAACCCACCCACACATAAAGAGGTATCGAGTTGAATACCTCCAACAATGCAAAGACTGCAAAATATTTATGCAAGCCAGGAATCTCCTCCGAAACCGTGAAATCTGTCTTAATGCTACGTTATCCAGATGCTAAACTATGGGCATAACCAGCATAAAGTGCATTGTGAACTGGCGAGAAGGTGGCGACCCCCACACAAACAGCGCCAACACGGGCGTGAACGCCAATAAAGTGCATTGTGAACTGGCGAGAAGGTGGCGACGGCAGCTTTCTGGTATGGGCGGAATAACGCGATTGCCAGCAGGTCAAATTGTCCTCCGCCTTTTTTTCCGTAGCCTTCGTCTCCTCTTTCTGGCGGAATAACGCGATTGCCAGCATGTCAAATTGCCAGGCCATCCGCGCAGCGCCTTTTCCCTCTCGGAGACAACGCCGCAGGTAGCTGACCTCCGTGCATCGCAGCTGGCGCCCTGTTTGGGTCCGCTATCCAGGTCTGTGTGCATTCAGCGTGAATGAGACAAGGTAGCGATAATCCTCTACCGATTGTATATCCTTATTGTGAACTTGTCAAGGGGTTTTTGCAATTCGGAGGTGAAAGCCATGAATAGCAAATACGTCGCAGTTAAGAACAAACTGAAGCCCTGGCTGAAGAAACGGTGTTGGTGTGCCAGCGTCTGTCGATCACCAGGCTCCCGCCTGATGCTGATCATCGCGTGCGGGCGAGCCGCCCGCGCCCCGGCAACGATGTTCACCTCAGCGTGTGAACGCCTCGGCAGCAACTGCGCGCCCCTGTTCGGTGAGGTGTAACCGATCACCGTCACGGCGCACCAGGTGGGCCTGCTCGGCCCGGCGTACTACCTGCGCGGCAAATGCCGGCGCCCATTGCATGTGGCGCGATAGATGCTCGATCCGGCTTTCTGCCGCCTCCTCCGGATGCCCTTCGTGCTGCATGAGGTGCATCGTCAGTATCTGCTGTGCAAATATCCAGCGCTGGCGCCTCTGCCGGAAGATGACAGCGACAACCCCGCGTTGTGGTGCGAGGATAAATGTCAGCACAAAGGTAACACCGACCATCGTCGCCATTGCAGCCGAGATATTCGTGTCGATCGTGCGCGCCAGCCAGTAGCCGGCGATTGCGCTGAGTGCGCCGATCAGCGCGCTCAGTCCAAGCATGATCGGTAAGCGGTCGGTAAGCAGGTACGCCGTCGCTGGCGGAGCGATCATCAGGGCAATGACCAGAATGGCGCCCACAGCGTCGAACGCGCCTACGGCGGTCAATGAAACCAGGGTCATCAGGCTGTAATGGAGCAGCGCCGGCGAAAAGCCCAGCGCCGCCGCCAGCGCAGCGTCGAAGGTGGTCAGCTGCAGCTCTTTGTAGAACAGTCCGATGAAGAGCAGGTTTGCCAGGAGTATGCCGCTCATCACCCACATGGCGCGGGGCAGGTCGAGACCGAAAAGCGTCAGCCGGTCGAATGGCGCAAACGCGATTTCACCAAGCAGCACAGCATCGTTGTCAAGGTGTGCATTGCTGGCGAAACGTGAGATCAGGATCACCGCCAGGCTGAACAGGAAGGGGAACACCAGCCCGATTGCAGCGTCTTCCTTCACGCGGCGGGTGCTGGTGAGCAACTCGACCAGCCAGACGGTGAGCACGCCCGTCAGCGTCGCGCCGATGAGCAGCAGTGGCGAGGCGATGTCGCGGGTGATGAGATAAACGACGACGATCCCAAAGATGATCGTATGGCTGATCGCGTCGCTGACCATTGCGGTGCGCCGCAGCACCAGAAACGCGCCTGGCAGCGCACAGGCGGCGGCTACCAGCGCGGCAAGGAGTTGAACTTCTGTTTGTGGACTCATATGCGTTTCTATGCTCATGCGCCGCTACATTGGCGCAGACCTGCACTTACACCGGTTATCGTTGATAATGCTGCATTGCCATATGCGATCTCAGGCTTTGTGATGCCAGGCATAGCACTCTAAAATCTAAAATCAAAAATCACAAATGGTATTACTTATGCCGCTCAGATGCAAAGCGGCGCTGATTGACCTGATGATGCAGCCACTCCCAGAGCAGTCCGCGTCCGGGTGCAACCAGCAGCGAGACCAGCACCACAAGGCTGATGCAGACCACGATAACCGGTCCGGTGGAGAGACCGCGCCCGGTGGCGCTGATCACTGCGCCGATGACCCCGGCCACTGCGCCGAAGCCCCCGGCGAGGAGCGCCATCGTGCTGAGCCGGTTCGTCCACTGGCGCGCGGCAACTGCGGGCGCCACCAGCATGGCGCTCATCAGCACCACACCCACCAGCTGCAGCCCGATCACAATCGCCATCACAATCAGTGAGGTCAGCAGAATGTCGAGCGCGCGCACCGGGTAGCCCAGGCTTGCGGCATACTCGGGGTCGAAGCTGAGCAGCTGAAACTCTTTCCAGAACAGAGCCAGCAACGCAAGGACAATCGCGCCAGGTGCGGCGATGGTGATTACATCGCTGGTGATCAGCGCAGCAGCCTGACCGAACAGGTACGTGCTGAGTCCGGCCTGTCCGGCTTGCCCACTACGCTGCACCATTGTCAGCAGGACCATGCCAAGAGCGAAGAAGACCGCAAGCACGATGCCGAACGCGCTATCCTCTTTGATTCGGCTCATGCGCACAATCGTCAGGACTGCCAGCGCGCCCAGCCAGCCGGCGATGGCGGCGCCGAGCGCCAGCACGAGCGGCGCCCGCGAACCGGTGAGCATAAAGGCCAGCACGATACCAGGCAGGGCAGCATGAGACATGGCGTCGCCAAGCAGCGCCTGGCGCCGCAAGATGGCGAAGCAACCCAGGATGCCGCTGACAGTCCCCAGGGCTGCCGCGCCCAGCGCGATTGACCGCAGAGTGTAGTCGCTGAACAGAGTGACAATCATCTCCATGGGGAAACCTCAGATCCGCTTGATACTGTTGACTATCGGCTGGCTGCCGGGCGCACACTGATGACCCGGCGCTGACGCCTGTTCACCATCGATCCCGGCGACGAACCCGACACGACCACCGTATGTCTTGCGCAGGTTCTCCTCGGTGAAGACCTCGTCCACCGGGCCACTGGCAATCGTGCGGACGTTGAGCAGTGTGACCCAGTCGAAATACTCAGGCACTGTCTGCAGATCGTGATGAACAACGACCACCGTCTTACCGGCGGAGCGCAGATCTTGCAGCAGGGCGACGATCGCGCGTTCGGTGACGGCGTCGACACCGGCAAAGGGCTCGTCCATAAAATAGACGCGGGCATCCTGAACGAGCGCGCGGGCCAGAAAGACGCGCTGTTGCTGGCCGCCAGAGAGCTGACTGATCTGGCGATCGGCGAAGTCCTGCATCTTGACTTTCTGGAGCGCCTCGAACGCCAGCTCACGTTCACGCCTGCCGGGACGGCGGAACCACCCGAGGTTGCCGTAGCAGCCCATCATCACCACGTCGAGGACGCTGGCAGGGAAATCCCAGTCGACGCTGCCGCGCTGCGGCACATAGCCAACCAATCGGCGCTGTTCGGCGTAGGGTTTGCCCTCGATCAGCGTCCGGCCGGCGGCAACCCGCACCAGTCCAAGCATGGCTTTGAGCAGAGTCGTTTTGCCTGCGCCGTTTGGACCGACGATGGCCATCAGCACGCCGCGCGGTACACTGACATCGACATCCCACAGCACCGGTATATCGCGGTAGGCGACTGTCAGATCGGTAACTTCGATTGCTGTCTGCATACGCATTCCTTTTGGAGATGGTAGATTGCACGTGTTCACACGTACTGCACAAAATGTGTTTGCGTGTCAGCGGGGCGACGTCTCATAGCGCTTGCGAAAGCCATCCCGCCGCCTCGTGATGCCTTGATTGCCAGTGAGCGCTCCATCTGCTGAAGCAAGGCTTCAGCAATCCATGCGTCCAGGCGGACCTGGATGCAACACTGTGCGTGAAGCGTTCGAGTGACACCGGTATTACTGCGTGAGCGCCGCAACGATGGTGTCGATGTTGTGGCGCATCATCCCGATGTATGTTCCCTCGGGTGTACCGGGCTCGCCCATGGCGTCAGCAAAGAGTTCGCCACCGATGCGCACCTCCTGTCCCCTGGCCCGCGCAGCAGCGATCACCGCCTCAATCGTGCGCGGCGAGATCGTCGTCTCGATAAAGATCGCCGGCACCTTCCGCTCGACCACAATCTCTACGAGGGCCTGGATGTCGGCGGCACTGGCCTCGGACTCGGTGCTGATACCCTGAACCGCCTCAACCTGGAAGCCGTAGGCGCGACCATAGTAATTGAAGGCGTCGTGGGCGGTCACCAGCACGCGCCGCTCCTGCGGGATGCGTGCAACCTGCTCTAGAGTGTAATCATGCAGCGCTTCGAGTTGGGCGATGTAGTCGGTTGCATTGGCTTCGTAGGTCGCGGCGTTGGCCGGATCCATGTCGATCAGCGTATCGCGGATGACACCCACCACCCGTATCCACAGGCGCACATCATTCCAGACATGCGGATCGTAAGGCAGACCAGCTTCAGGCTCCCAGTTGAGCAGCGTCAGCGGGTCGAGCTGGTCGGCGACGGCCACCACGCGGGTCCTGTCACCCTGCCCGATCTGTCTGAGGATCCGGGTCATCTGCGCCTCGAGCATCAGCCCGTTGTAGAAGATCAGGTCGGCATTCTGAAAAACCCGGATATCGCCTTCCGCAGGCACATAGGTATGCGGGTCAACCCCTGGTCCGAGGAGCGGCGTCAGGACAACTCTGTCCTGGGCGATATTCTGGACGGCATCAGCGATTTGCTGGGTCGTCACAACGACGTTCAGGGGCCGGGCGCGTGTTTCAGCGGCATTGTCGGCAGCGGGAGACTGCTGCCCGCAGGCGGCGATCAGCAGTGTGACGACCAGCAGCATCAGCAGGGTGCGAAGACGCATAAGGCGGTTCCTCCTGGAAATGATCTGAATAATCCTGGCGATGGGGCGAGCGCGTTCAACACGAAAGCGCTGACGGCTGCCAGGGTTTAGGCTTTCTACAGATAGTTTCAATTTATCCATTACTTCTATTTTAGGTAATCCTAATTTTTTATTTTAGTGGTGATATGCTTTCCTGTCAAGCATCTCAGTCAAAGGATCTGCGATTTAGTCATTCCATCCAAACCACGCTTACCAATCTTCGTACCGAGTCGCCCTACCGCAAACGGTTGTCGCCCCCTATAATCGGAGTATTGAACACTTCTGGCGCATGTCCTGCGACGACGCAACGCGGATGACCATGTTCGTCATCTGCGCTTGAATGTTGTTCATGGCACGGTGCGCGACATTTTCGGGAGGATGACTCAATGGGAATGACACCAAAAGACGTCCTGGCGATGATTAAGGAGCACGACATCAAAATGGTTGATGTCCGCTTCACCGACATCCCGGGAACGTGGCAACACTTTTCACTGCCTGCGAGCGTACTGACAGAAGATGATTTTGTGAATGGCATCGGCTTTGACGGATCGTCCATCCGCGGTTTCCAGGCGATCAACGAAAGCGATATGCTGGTCGTTCCCGACCCGGACACCGCATTCATCGACCCGATGCTGAAAATCCCCACGCTGGCGTTGATCTGTGACATTCGCGACCCTATCACTGGCGAAAACTACACGCGCGATCCGCGCTTCATCGCCCGGAAGGCGGAAGAATACCTGCACAACACCGGCATCGCCGACACTGCCTACTTCGGACCGGAGGCTGAGTTCTTCCTGTTCAACGATGTTCGTTTCGACCAGGGGAGCCACTTTGGGTACTACTTCCTCGACAGCGACGAAGGGATCTGGAACAGTGGCGCCGACCGGCACGGCAAGAACCTGGCGTACCGTCCGCGCTACAAGGAAGGCTACTTCCCCTGCCCGCCGCTCGATACGCTGCAGGATGTGCGTTCGCAGATCACCCTCAATATGATGGCAGCCGGGATTGAAGTCGAGGTGCATCACCACGAGGTCGCCACCGCCGGTCAGTGCGAGATTGACATGCGCTTCGACTCGCTGCTGCGCATGGCGGATAAACTCGTCAAGTACAAATACATTGTTAAGAACACTGCACGTGAGTTTGGTCTGACCGCTACCTTTATGCCCAAGCCGCTCTTTGGCGATAACGGCAGTGGTATGCACTGTCACCAGAGCCTCTGGAAGGAAGGACAGCCGCTCTTCTATGATCCGAAGGGGTATGCGCTGCTCTCAGACACGGCGCGCTGGTATATCGGCGGCATTCTGACCCACGCCCCGGCATTGCTGGCGATCTGTGCGCCGACCACGAACTCCTATCGCCGCCTGGTGCCGGGATTCGAGGCGCCGATCAATCTGGTCTACTCACAGCGCAACCGGTCGGCGGCAGTGCGTATTCCAACCTACTCCGACTCCCCGAAAGCGCGGCGTATTGAGTTCCGCGCGCCCGATCCGACATGCAACCCGTATCTGGCATTCGCCGCAATGCTTATGGCCGGCATCGACGGCATCAAGAAGCGGATCGAGCCGCCGCCGCCGCTGGATGTCGATATCTACGAACTGTCTCCCGAAGAAAAGGCGCACATTCGAGGAACGCCCGGCTCGCTGGCCGAGTCGCTCGACGCCCTCGAAGCCGACCATGCCTTCCTGCTCGAAGGCGGCGTCTTCACGCCTGACGTGATTGAGACCTACCTGGACTACAAGCGCTCGCGTGAGTTGATCCAGGTGGCGATCCGTCCGCACCCCTACGAGTTCTTCATGTACTTCGACGCATAGGGTTCCATCGTTCGCTCATCGGCGCCGATCAGGACGTTGCATCGCAACGTCTTGATCGGTTGTTTGTTTTGTATAAGGTTTTACCGTCGTCTATTGACCTTATATGTGAATCAATTGTATAAAATAAACAAATCGAAACCGGATAGTTCATATGAACTGGACGTAGCCTTCACACGGTTTCTGTCGTACTCTTCACCATATTACAGGCCCACGCGCTTAGTTCTGATGCAAAGAAGCAACATCCTGCGCCCGCGCGCGTCGCAGGATTATTTTGCGTTCGGCATCGGCGGAGCGGCGTGAGAGAGACCTCCATCACACAGGAGAAAGGGAAAGTATGGTCAGGCGACGAACAAAACGTATGCTCGGCATCGGCGCGCTTGCCGGTCTTTTGATCGGCACAACCGGAACCTCTTTCGCACAGGAGATCGACCCGGCTATTGCTGAAATGGGCGTGGTCACCGACACGATGTGGCTGCTCGTTGCGGCATTCCTGGTGTTCTTCATGCAGGCGGGGTTCGCACTTGTCGAAGCAGGGTCTACACGATCAAAGAACATGATCAACATCATGTTCAAGAACCTGATGGACTTCTGTGTTGCAGCGCTGGCGTTCTGGATGATCGGCTGGGGGATTGCCTATGGCGCAACCGTTGGCGGCTTCTTCGGATCCGATCAGTTTTTCCTGGGTGATGTGCGTGAGGCGGGAAGCGTGCCGACCCTTGCGTTATGGCTGTTCCAGGTTGTGTTCGCAGGCACTGCCGCAACCATCGTTTCGGGCGCCATGGCGGAACGCACGAAATTCAGCGCGTACCTGATCTACAGCGCTGTTATCTCGATCCTGATCTATCCGGTCGTTGTCCACTGGGTGTGGAGCGGCGCCGGCTGGCTGAATGACTATGACCCAACGACGACCGGGGACTGGGGTTTCACCGACTTCGCCGGTTCGACGGTCGTTCACAGCGTCGGCGGTTGGGCGGCGTTGATGGGTGCGTGGCTCCTCGGTCCGCGTCTGGGACGCTACGGTCCTGATGGCAAGCCGCGTGAGATTCCCGGGCATAGCGCCGCGCTTGCCGGTCTTGGAGTGTTCATTCTCTGGCTGGGCTGGTATGGTTTCAACCCTGGCAGTCAGCTGGCGTTCAAGTCGCAGGATGATGCCGATGCGATTGCGCTGGTGGCTGTGACGACGACGCTCGCTGCTGCTGCGGGCGCGGTCAGTGCAATGATCGCAAGCTGGATCAGAAGTGGAAAGCCGGAACTTGGCGCGAGTCTGAACGGTGTGCTTTCTGGTCTGGTAGCGATTACAGCGGGTTGCGCGTATATGGGTCCGCTCGAGTCGGTTATCGTTGGTCTGGTCGCCGGTCCACTCTATGTCATCTCGATGAAGTGGATGGAGTCGCTCAAGATCGATGACCCGGTCGGCGCGGTGCCGGTTCACCTGGTAAACGGCGTCTGGGGCACGCTGGCAGTCGGTCTGTTTGCGACGATCGAAGGCAACACCGGCACGGTTGGTCTGTTTGCTGGCGGCGGTCCGCAGTTGCTGATCGCTCAGATCGTTGGCGTTCTGGGTATCGGCGCATGGGCTGCTGGAACGAGTTTCCTGCTCTTCTTCATCCTCAAGCGCACGATGGGTCTGCGCGTGTCGCCCGAAGAGGAGGAGCTTGGTCTCGACATCGGCGAGCACGGAACGGTCGCTTATCCCGACATTCACAAGATGCCGGAATCGGAAACGATCCGGGCGATTACCGGCAAACCGCTCTCCAGTGCAGCTGAGTAGGCGCATATGACTCAATTAAGGTCTGGAGGTTACTGCTCCAGACCTTTCTCTTACACAAATCTTCTTCTGTCCCCTCTGCGAGAGTTACCTGACAGCTCAGGGGGTTTATTCTGTGCTTGACAAATCTCGTCTGAGCCGTTATAGTTACCCTTAACCTGATTTTTGCGGATTGCAGCGACGCCCGCAGCCTGCTCGATTGGAGAGCGTGTGCTGTGGGCGTCTTACGTGTCAGACGCAGCAACGTCCTCACTGTTGCTCGCTGGCGTATTCACGCCACTGATCACAGTACGCTTCTCAAAGCGGCGGAATCGCGCACTATTCAGGTCATCCCGCCCAACAACGGCATCTGCAGACGGCAGTGGCGCTCCCCCGGGGCTGTGGAGCGCTGGTTTTGTGTACGCCACGTCAGGTAGCAAGGTGACAGACACGATGGAACAACTGAAAAACCCGCAGATGCGCGGCCTGTACGACCCGCGCTTCGAGCACGACGCCTGTGGCATTGGGTTCGTTGCCCGTCTGAGCGGCGAACCGGGTCACGCGATACTGGCGTATGCGCTGACCGCTGTTGGGCGGATGGCGCACCGTGGCGGCGTGGCTGCCGATGGGAAAAGCGGTGATGGCGCCGGGGTGTTGACGCACATCCCGCGCGCGTTCTTTGCCCGTGAACTGGCAATGCGCGGGATTCGCTACCCGGTTGAGGATCTTGCCGTCGGCATGTTTTTTCTGCCGCAGCACGAAGGGCATCGCAATACGGCGCGCGGCGTGGTGGAACAGATCCTTGCCCACTATGGCATGGCGCTGCTGGCATGGCGTCCGGTGCCGATCAATCTCGATGCGCTTGGCGATAGTGCACGTGAGTCGTGTCCGGTGATCGAGCAGGCGCTGATCGCCCGCCCGCCTCATAACCATACTGCGCCAAACGCCTATGAGCGCGCGCTCTACCTGGCTCGCCGCACGATCGAAGCCGAAGCGCGCGCCCATCGCCTGGAAGGTTTCTCAATTCCCTCGCTCTCGAGCCGAACGCTGGTCTACAAAGGGTTGCTGGTTGCGCCGGCATTGTCCGAGTTCTATGACGATCTGCGCGATCCGCTCTACGAAACGGCGATTGCGCTCTACCACCAGCGTTACTCGACCAATACCTTCCCGACGTGGGAACGCGCCCAGCCGTTTCGCATGCTGTCGCACAACGGCGAGATCAACACCCTCCGCGGCAACGTCACCTGGATGCAGGCGCGTGAAGCGGAATGGCGCCGCGCTGCCGCCTCTGCACAACAAACGATCCTGATCGAAGCCTCTATCGATGGTGACCCGCTGGCGATGGCGCTCAGCGCTGCCGCCAGCGGTCCGGTCGTCGATACCAGCGGCAGCGACTCGGCAATGCTCGATAATGTGCTCGAACTGCTGGTCATGGGTGGGCGCGATATTCGCCATAGCCTGACGATGCTTGTTCCTGAAGCCTGGGAACGTGTGCACGATCTGGAACCGGCCCGGCGCGCGTTCTACCAGTATCACGCCGGTATGATGGAACCATGGGACGGTCCTGCTGCGCTGGCGTTCTGCGATGGTCAGGTGGTCGGGCTGGCGCTCGACCGCAATGGGTTGCGCCCGGCGCGGTATCTGCTGACCGATGATGGCCTGGTGATCTGCGGGTCGGAAGTTGGCGCTGTGTCGATTGACGAGTCGCGCATTGTTCGGAAGGGCAAAGTGGGTCCTGGTCAAATGATCGCCGCCGATCTGCGCACGGGTCGTTTCGAAGAGAACGATGACATTCGCAGTGCGCTCGCGGCCCGGCAACCGTATGCTGAATGGCTCAAGCGCCATATGCGTGTGCTGGCGCCGGCGGGTGCGCCGCGCGTCAGTGAACCGGACGAGCCGGAAAGTCGCTCGTCGCGTGAAAGCAAATCGGCGCTGCTCGGCGAGTTGCAGCGCGCGTTTGGCTATACTGCCGAGGAGCTGTCGGTCGTTCTCAAGCCGATGCTGCGCGATGGGCTGGAGCCGGTGGGGTCGATGGGCGACGATACGCCGACCGCCGTGCTCGCCGACCGACCGCGCCCGCTGTACAACTATTTCAAGCAGCGCTTCGCCGAAGTGACCAACCCGCCGATCGATCCGATCCGCGAAGAATTGGTGATGTCGCTCTCGTTCAGCCTTGGACGGCGCGGTAATCTGTTGCTCGAAACGCCGGAACATGCGCATCTGCTGCGCCTCGCCAGTCCGGTTTTGAATGATGAGCATCTGGCGATGTTGCGCAATCTCAGCGATCCGGCGTTCACCACTGCAACGCTCAATGCAACGTTTGTTGCAGATGATGGCGTTCAGGGGATGCTTGCAGCGCTCGACCGGCTCTGTCGTGAGGCTGAGGAGGCGATCGCCGCCGATAAGGTCATTCTGATTATCAGTGATCGCGGCGTCAATGAACAGCGCGCGCCGATCCCGGCGCTTCTGGCGCTTGGCGCGGTACACCAGCATCTCATCCGCACCGGTCTGCGCACATCGGTGAGCCTGGTCGTTGAAAGCGGTGAGCCGCGTGAAGTTCATCACCTGGCGTGTCTCGTCGGTATGGGTGCAGAGGCGGTCAATCCATACCTGGCACTCGCGACCGTGCGCGCGCTTGCCATCGAGCGTGATGAGGTGCGCGGCAAAGCCGTTGAGGCGCGCGACCGGCGCGCTGCCGCTGAACTGGCCGATGAGGCTGAGCAGAATTATATTCATGCCCTCGAAAAGGGGCTGCTCAAGGTGATGTCCAAGATGGGCATCTCGACCGTCGATAGTTACTGTGGTGCGCAGATCTTCGAGGCGGTCGGTCTGGCGGATGAGGTGATCGCGCGCTGTTTTGCGGGTGTGCCTGCCCACCTTGGCGGTCATGGCTTCCGTAAACTGGCCGCCGATGTGCTCGAGCATCACGAAGCGGCGTTTTCTCAGCGCCTGCCTGCGCTTGCGGGTCGCTCGTCGCTGCCGCATCCGGGCTACTACAAATTCAAGAAGGATGGCGAATACCACGCCTTCTCGCCAGCGGTCGTCCACGCATTGCAGCGCGCCGCCAATGGCGGCAGCTATGCCGATTATCTGGCGTACAGCAAACTGGTCCACGACCGTCCGCCCACTGAACTGCGCGACCTTCTGGACATTGTTCCGCCTGAGGAGCGGAGTGACGGACCGGCTCAGCCGGTTCCGCTCGATGAAGTCGAACCAATCGAGGCGATTGTGCGTCGCTTCTCGACTGCTGCGATGTCGCACGGGTCGACCAGCATCGAAGCGCATGAGACGCTGGCAATTGCGATGAACCGCCTCGGCGGCATGAGTAACTGCGGCGAAGGTGGTGAGGACCCGGAGCGCTACCACGACGAACGTAACAGTACGATCAAACAGGTTGCTTCCGGGCGCTTCGGGGTAACCCCGGCCTACCTGGCGTCGGCGCTGGAGTTGCAGATCAAGATGGCACAGGGATCCAAGCCTGGCGAAGGCGGCCAGATTCCGGGCATCAAGGTCTCGGAGGAAATCGCGCGCATCCGTCACACAACGCCTGGCGTGACCCTGATCTCGCCGCCGCCGCACCACGATATCTACAGCATCGAGGACCTGGCGCAACTGATCTATGATCTGAAGCAGGCCAACCCGCGCGCGGCGGTGTCGGTGAAACTGGTTGCCGAGGCGGGTGTGGGCACAATTGCTGCCGGGGTTGCCAAAGGCGGCGCAGATGTGATCCACATTTCCGGTCATTCAGGCGGCACCGGTGCATCGCCACTGTCGTCGATCAAGAATGCCGGTATCAACTGGGAGATTGGGCTTGCCGAAACGCAGCAGACGCTGGTGCTCAACGGGTTGCGCGGGCGGGTGCGGCTGCGCGTTGATGGCGGGTTCAAAACCGGGCGCGATGTGGTGCTGGCGGCATTGCTCGGCGCCGACGAGTTCTCGTTCGGTACGGCGGCGCTCATCGCCGAAGGGTGTGTGATGGCGCGGACCTGCCATTCCAACAACTGCCCGGTTGGAGTGGCTACCCAGCGCCCTGACCTGCGCGCGAAGTTTCCCGGTAAACCGGAGGATGTGGTTAACTTCTTCCGCCACGTGGCGCAGGAAGTGCGCGACATCCTTGCCGCGATCGGGGCGCGCTCGCTCGATGACATTATCGGGCGCACCGATCTGCTGCGTCAGGTTGCGCGCGGCCATGCGGGCGCCGATGCGCTCGATCTGACGCCGCTGCTGGCGCGCTTTGACCGGCCCGGCGATCCGATCCGCAATGTGCAGCCGTGGAATGGTCTGATCGACGTTGGCGCGCTGAACCGGCGGTTGCTCGAGGATGCGTCGCGTGCGCTCGATCATGAGTTGTACGTCGAACTGCACTATCCCATCACGAATGTCGATCGTACTGTCGGGTCAACCCTGTCGGGAGAGATCGGGCGGCGTTTCGGTGAAGCGGGTCTGCCGGAAGGAATGATTACGGTCAGTTTCCGCGGCAGTGCAGGGCAGAGTTTTGGCGCCTTCCTGGCGCCCGGCGTGCGTTTGCTGCTCGACGGCGAATGCAACGACTACGTCGGTAAAGGCATGGCAGGCGGCGAGATCGTGGTGCGACCGCTGCCGCAGGCGCGTTACCCGTGGCACGAGAGTACGATTATTGGCAATACCTGTCTCTATGGCGCAACCGGAGGCACGCTCTTCGTCGCCGGTCGCGCTGGTGAGCGCTTCGCCGTCCGCAACTCAGGCGCTGTGGCGGTGGTCGAGGGGGTCGGCGACCACGGGTGCGAGTACATGACCGGCGGCGTGGTGCTGGTCATTGGTCCCACCGGGCGGAACTTTGCGGCTGGTATGAGCGGCGGCATCGCCTATGTCTACGATGAGCACGGCGCGTTTCCTTCGCGCTGCAACACCGAAATGGTGACGCTTGCGATGCTCGACCCGGCAGACGAAGAGAATGTGCGCGCGCTGCTGGTGCGCCATGTGGAGCTGACCGGCAGCCCACACGCGGCGTCGCTGCTGGAACGCTGGGAAGTGGCGCGCGGCGCATTCTGGCGCGTCCAGCCGCGTGGTCTGGAAACGGTGCGTCTGCCGAAGGCGCTCCTCCGCGTGCGCGAACGCGCGCTTGGCGTGCATCGGTAAGGCGTCCGTCGCGAACGGGTGTAAGATTCCCCATCGGGCGCCCAATGGCGGGTGGGGGTGCGGGGCAGGCACGCGGGGCAGGCATAAGACCTGCCCCTGCGGTTTTTTGTGGATGGATGGATTATTACCTGTCACTTTTCGGCAAATCTTTGCCGCTTCCCTCTTGATCTCCTCACCAGAGGCTGGTATACTGCGAACAAGTGTTTAGCATTTTCGTTCGGAGAAGCATGCGCCCGCTTCGTGAAACCCGCGAATCGCCCGGTGTGCGTTCACCTGCGGTACCATCGGTCGCTGCACCGATTGCAGTGATCGGCAGCCCCAACTCAACGACCCACTTCACCGTCGATATTCTGGAAACAGCGCGTGATCGCGCGCTCGACCACGCCTGGGTGATTTTTGAAGTAACTGAACGGTTCAACGGGAAAGCATACCGCAAACGCGCCCTCTGTCAGCTGGGCGGGATCGTCACGCGCAACCGCTGGCACGAAGACCCCGTGATCCGCGCGGTTATCAAGCGCCAGGGGGCGTTGCCGGCGCTGTCCGGCGAGAGTGACCTGACGGCGGCGCAACTCTCGGCGCTCGGCGTCTTTTTGCTCGATGAGCAGGGACGAGTGGTGCGCCGCACGACCCTCTCGACGCCGCCGCCTTCAGGAACGCTGGTCTACCCTGCAGACGCTGCGACTCTGCAGGACCTGGTGCACACTGAGCCGGGGATTTTCTATGCCGGTCAGTCGCCGGGGGATGGGTTGCCGGTGCCGCTCACCCTGCGTCACTTCGGTCCAACCGAGCAGGGCGGGTTTGGGGAAGCGGTGATGCTGGGGGTCTTCGGGCAAACCCGCAGCGGTAAGTCGATCCTGTCCGCGCAACTGCTCGCCGGATTTGCTGCCAACCCGCAGATGGGCATTCTGGTCATCGATCCACAGGGTGAATTTGGGCGCGACCGCTTCGCCGCCGGTGACCACCGCGTCGATTTCAGCATTCGCCGCCTGCTCGCCGGTCTGCGTCAGCGCCGCGAAGTGATTGCGCTGACTACCGATGATGTGGCGATGGAGGGCGCGGAAGCATTCACCGAACTGCTGCGTCGTGCGGGGTTCTTCGATAGCCTGGGGTTCAAGGGTGCGAACAAGGAACGCGAAGCTGCAGAACGGCTGGCGGGCATGCTCGCCGAGTTGACTGACTCCTCAGGTCGGCGCCGTCCCATCCGCGACCTGACGGTCGCCGATCTCCCGCTGCTCGTGAAAGACCTGGCGCGCTTCGCCGATGTGATCTATGCCACCCGTCCCGGAACGATGCCGGGGGAAGGACAGCGCGCCGCTGATGTTCTGGCGCGCTACCACCTCGATGAGGCGCGTCTGCGTCGGCTGTGGGATGAGGCGTTGCAGCGGTTTCGCACCGAACCCGGCAAACAGCGCCCGCTCTCGCAGGTGATCCAGCAGGTGCTGGCAGACCGCGCGATTGTCATTCTGTCGTTTGCTCAGGAGAATGTCGCCGAGACCCCCTACTTCTTGCTGAACGAAATCCTGACCCGCCTGCGCCAGGTCATCCATCGTTCGTTCCAGGATGGGCGCGCCTCGAATGCCCTGGTGCTGCTCGACGAGGCGCACCTGTTCGCCGGGGAACACGCCGACGACAGCGGCGACGGCGCGCGCACGCGCTCTTTGCTGGCGCAGAGCATCCGCATGACCGGCAAGTACGGCGTGGGCTGGATGTTCATCACCCAGACGCTTCACGACTTCGACAAGACCATCCTGCGACAGTTGCAGGTCAAAATCTTCGGGCAGGGGTTCAAACTTGGCGCCGACCGCGAGTATGTCGAAACCGAACTGGGTAAGGAAGGGTTTGCGCGCTACTGTTCGCTCCCCGACCCGAAACGCACCGGACGCTATACCTTCATGGTCACCGGTCCGATCGTGGCGCTCGGCAGCCTGGGGACGCCGCTGGTGTTGCAGGGGTTCCGCAGTGTCGATGACCTCATGCGGGCGAATGGGCATGTGTTCGATATCGGTGACGGATCGTATTAACGTGCTCTGTTGTGCCGTGGTATACTGGAGCGAAAACAACAAGGATGGCATATCAGGGCTATGACGGTTCAGTACGATATTGGTCTCTCCGCACACATTCGCAGGCACACCACCCTTCCCGAACCGCTCCGGTTTCCGCCGGGATTCTTGTGGGGAACGGCAACCAGCGCACATCAGGTCGAAGGACAGAATACCAATAACCAGTGGTGGGTCTGGGAGCAGCAGGGACGCTGCTGGCACGGCGATGTTTCCGGTGATGCCTGCGGCTGGTGGCGCGATGCCGAAGGCGATCTGGATCGCGCTGCTGCGCTGGGAACGAATGCCCATCGGATGTCGATCGAGTGGAGCCGCATCGAGCCGGAAGAAGGAACGTTCGATCGCAGCGCAATCCATCGCTACCGCGAGATCATTGGCGGCATCATCCAGCGCGGAATGACGCCGATGATCACGCTGCACCATTTTACCAATCCGCTCTGGGTCGAAGCGCAGGGCGCATGGTTGAACCCGGCGACCCCAAAGCGCTTTGCGCGTTTTGTCGCCTATGCGGTTGAAGCATTGGGCGATCTCTGTAATCTCTGGTGCACCGTCAACGAACCGACGGTCTATGCAGCGTTGAGTTATCTGCAGGGCATCTGGCCCCCTGGACGGCGCAACATCCTGCAGGCGCTACGGGTCTTCGCCAATCTCATGCGCGGGCACGAACTGGCTGCGCAGACGGTGCACCGGCAGCATCCGGCGCATCGTGTTGGCATTGTGCATCACAAACGGGTGCTCGACCCCGCCTCGCCAGCCAGTCACGATGTCCTGACGACGGTGATGTACGATTATCTGGTCAATGGGCTGGTGCTGCGGCGGCTGCGCGAGACGTCCGACTTTTTCGGGCTGAATTACTACAGCCGCGACCATATCGCGTTTGACCTGCGCCGTCCGTACCATTTGTTCATCCGCCGCTTCACGCCGCCGCATCTTGAGCAGAGCGATGCCGGCATGGAGGGCGCCTTCGGCGAAATCTATCCCAACGGTTTGTACCGCGCGCTCAAACGGGTCTACCGCTGGCTGAAACTGCCGATCTATGTCACCGAAACCGGACTGCCGGACGAAGATGATAACCAGCGTCCACGGTTTTTGCTCAATCATCTCGAGTCGGTGCACCGCGCGATTCAGGAAGGGATCGACGTCCGTGGGGTTTTCATCTGGTCGCTGGTCGATAACTTCGAGTGGGCAGAAGGGTGGGGGTTACGCTTCGGGCTGTATGCCCTCAACGAACGCACTGGCGAGCGGCGGATGCGTCCTTCGGCTGCGCTCTATGCGATTATTGCGCGTGCGAATGCGATACCTGCTCCAGGCGCGCTTCCCTGACCGGATGACAGTCTGTCGCCATCTTACGGGAATGTGGCGTTGTGATGCCGCACAACATAATCGAAGTCTGAACATGTACCCTGTGAAAGGATATCTCGATGCATGATCAATGGGCAGCCGTTGACGCCTATCTGTCTGGTCTTTTTCCGTCGGATGCGGTTCTCGATGCGATACTGCAGGCGTCGCGCGACGCCGGGATGCCGCAGATCAACGTCTCGCCGGTTCAGGGGCGGTTGTTGCACGTGCTGGCGCTGGCGTGCCATGCGCGGAACATCCTGGAAATCGGGACGCTGGCAGGGTACAGTGCAGTCTGGATGGCGCGGGCGCTGCCCGCCGACGGACGATTGATCTCGCTGGAAGCAAACCCGAAGCATGCCAACGTGGCACGAGCCAGCCTGGCGCGCGCCGGTCTTGCCGATCGAGTCGAGGTGCGTCTGGGAATGGCGCTGGACATGCTGCCACAGCTGGCTGCCGAGGGCGCAGGACCGTTCGACCTGGTTTTCATTGATGCCGACAAAGAAAATCTGACGACCTACTTCGACTGGTCGGTGCGCCTGACGCGCCCTGGCGGTCTGATCGTGGTCGATAATGTCATTCGTGGCGGTGAGGTGTTGAATGCTTCGAGCGCCGATGCCTCGTTGCAGGGTGTGCGTCGCTTCAACGAATCCCTCGCCGCCGACCCGCGCGTGACGGCGACGATCCTTCAGACAGTCGGCAGCAAGGGGTACGATGGGCTGGCGATTGCTGTCGTGAGAGCCGGGAACCGCGATCCGAGAACTGAGGGATGATGCCCATGTACGATGTGCTCTTCGAACCGGTGCGAATTGGACCGGTGACTGCGCCGAACCGGTTTTATCAGGTGCCGCACTGCAATGGCATGGGGCATCGCATGCCGCGTGCGCTGGCAGAGATGCGCCGGGTGAAAGCTGAAGGCGGGTGGGGCGTTGTCTGCACCGAGGAGGTCGAAATCCACTACTCGAGCGACCTGTCGCCATATCTCGAAGGGCGTTTGTGGAGCGACGATGATATTCCGGCGCTGGCGTTGATGGCGGAAGAAGTCCATCGTCATGGCGCGCTGGCAGGGATCGAACTGACCCACAATGGTCATGACGCGCTCAACTACTACTCCCGCGCCACATCGCTCGGTCCACGCTCGATGGGATTGATGGGAGGCACAGGGTTCGAGCCGGGGCAGTGTCGCCGGATGGACCGCGAGGATATTCGGAACCTGCGCCGCTGGCATCGGAATGCAGCGCTGCGCGCGAAACGCGCCGGCTTCGACATCGTCTACTGCTATGCCGGGCACGGGTTGAGCATGGCCATGCACTTTCTGCTTCGCCGTTTCAATGATCGCACCGATGAGTATGGCGGCAGTCTTGCCAACCGCGTGCGATTGTTTCGCGAGTTGATCGAAGACACAAAGGATGCGGTCGGTGATCGCTGTGCGGTGGCGGTTCGCCTGGCGGTCGATGAACTGCTTGGCGAAGAGGGTCTCAGCAGTCAGGGTGAAGCGTATGACATCGTTGCCATGCTGGCGGAACTCCCCGACCTGTGGGATGTCAATGTGTCCGATTGGAGTAACGACTCGGCGTCGTCACGCTTTGAGAAAGAGGGGTTTCAGGAGCCGTACATCGCGTTCGTCAAGCAACTGACGAGCAAACCGGTGGTTGGTGTGGGACGCTACACCTCGCCAGAATCGATGGTTTCGGCAGTGCGTCGCGGTATCCTCGACTTCATCGGCTCAGCGCGACCATCGATTGCCGATCCGTTCCTGCCGCGTAAGATTCGGGAAGGGCGCATCGAAGACATTCGGGAGTGTATCGGTTGCAATATCTGTGTTTCCAGCGACAACAAATCTGTTCCAATCCGCTGCACGCAAAACCCGACGATGGGAGAAGAGTGGCGGCGTGGATGGCATCCTGAGACGATCACACCGAAGCGCAGCGATGCCGAAATCCTGGTGGTTGGCGCAGGTCCGGCGGGGCTGGAATGTGCGCGTGCGCTCGGTCAACGCGGGTATCGCGTCATGCTGGTCGAGGCGCACCGCGAGCCAGGCGGTCGCGTGGCGCGCGAAGCGCGTCTCCCCGGGTTGAGCGAATGGCGGCGCGTCATCGACTGGCGCCTGACGCAGATCGCCCGTATGCCGAATGTCGAGTTGCTGCCGGGGAGTCGCATGACATCCGCTGCGATTCTGGAGAGCGGGTATGAGCATGTCATCATCGCAACCGGCGCCGTCTGGCGGCGCGACGGCGTGGGGCGAACAGTGCACCATCCCGTTCCTGGATGCGATCTGCCACACATCTTCACCCCTGACGACCTTATGGACGGACGGCTGCCGACAGGACGTGTTGTGATCTACGACGACGATCACTACTATATGGGTGGCGTTCTGGCGGAACTGCTGGCACACCACGGATGCCACGTCGTGCTGTGCACCCCCGCGCCGCTGGTATCGCACTGGTCGCAATTCACGCTCGAACAGCGACGTATCGAACGTCGTTTGCGGGAACTCGGGGTGGTTCTCCACACACGTTGCGCGCTCAGCGCCATTCATATGCATGCTGTGACGGTGGTTGATACCATCACACGACAATCGACCGACCTGCCGTGTGACGCTGCAGTGCTTGTCACCGACCGCATACCGTGCAACGACCTGGCGAGCGACCTGGCATCCGCGCGTGCAAGCGGTCATCTTCGCACCGTGCGCGTCATTGGCGATGCCGACGCACCTCATATCATCGCACAGGCGGTGTTCGCCGGGCATCTGGCAGCGCACGAGTTCGATAATGCGCCTGATCCGGACACGCCGCCGTTTCTCCGTTGACGGCGGTACTTCCAGGCATTGTGCAACAACGCCGTGCGCCACTGTTACGGTTTGAGGCGGATACAGATCGTGACCATGGCATGATCTGTTGTGCGCTCATGTGGCGCCTGTGCATGCGATGCGTGCAGATTATCGCCGAAGACCGGTCTGATGGCGCAGTCAGGCAGCGCAGGGGTGGGCAAGGCGCCTGCTCCTGCAGGCTGTGCGGCCGACTCGCGGCGCGGCGCATGGTATCCCCCACTTCCTGGTTTCCACTCATGTCGTTACACAAGGTTTACAAAATCGTCTAGGCAAGCCCTGGACGTTTTTGATACCATTTCCTCGGCAGAGCAGGCGTTTGGAACAATGTAGAAACGCCCGTGACCGGAAATGAAGGCGGTCAGGCATGTGCCTGACGCATGGCTGGTTGCGTCCCAAAAACAGGTTGTGCTGTAAAGGAGAGAACGATGTATCGAAGCGACTGGCTCGATGATATGCGCTGGGGTGCAGTTGCCCTGGGAGTGATGACGGCGCTGGCGGCGCAGGTGGCAATCACGCTGCTGGTGTTGAACCCGCTGGCAATCACATTGAGCTGGACGGCGGTCATTCTGGTTGAGCTCTGCATTGCTGCCGGTGCGTTTGTCAGCGGATGGCGCGCACGTCATGCTGCGTTGCTCAACGGGTTGATGGCGGGACTGGTCAGCGCGGTTATCTCGCTACTCGCAACTGTGGTTCAGGCGCCAGCGCAGGTGGACCTGTTGAACGTCCTTTTTCTGTTCGTGACGTTTGGCGTGATGGGAGCGCTCGGTGGCGTACTGGCAGGATATATCCGCACCCGGCGCCTGGCGCAGGCGCATCGGTAAAGTCTCGAGGAAGACACTCATATGCAGTATGTGATGCTGACACTCATGCTGGCTGCTGCAGGGGTGCTGGTGTATGTATCGATCACCGACATTCGCGAGCGCTGTATTCCCAATCGGGTGATGTTTCCGGCGCTGCTGGCAGCGCTGCTGGTGGCGCTGGCGCGACCTGAGCGCTGGTCGCTGCTTCTGGGAGGGCTGGTCGCGGGTGCGCTGCTGGTGCTGCCAACGCTGATCTACGGCCTGGAAAAGGCTGGCGGCGGCGATGTCAAACTCGGGTTATTCATCGGGCTGGTTCTGGGCTGGCCCGCGATCCTCCCGGCGTTGGGGCTGGCGTTTGTGAGTGCAACCCTGTTTGCTGCAGGAGGGATGTTGCTACGCCGGCTCTCGTGGCGGAGCGTGATTGCGTTTGGACCATTTCTGTCGTTTGGCGGTCTTATGGTCGGTGCGCTCCTCGTACTGGAAAGACTGTAGATCGCAGGGCGTATCGATGGGAGCATCCACGATGGCTGTGATGGTCGAGGCAGCAGAACAGAGTCGCAGTGAGCAGCGCGTCTGGCAAAAAGCGCCCCTGACGCCGATTCACGAAGCAGGTGCGCTGCCAGCGCAGCGCAGGGTTGTGGTGGCAGTTGATGCGTCCTGTGAAATCGATCCTGCCGTGATTGCCAGGCTGGGCATTCTGGTATTGCCACGTCTGGTGCTGGCGAACGGACGCACGCAGATGCTGGACGAAACCTGCACGCTGCACCACGCCTGCTGGAATGGAACACTGCCGCAGATCGCGCTCAAATCATACGATTTGGGCACGCTGGCGCAGCATTACGAACGTACGCTTGCGGAAGGGTTCAGTGTTCTGGCATTGCACCTGCCCGAGCGTCTCGAACCGACGACGCGGCTGGCGCTGGCAGCGCGGAGCATTCTGCTCGCAGGCCAGAGCCGTGCATCTGGAAGCGATCAACGTATTGCCGTCTATGAACTTGCTGCGGTCGGACAAAGTTTTGCATTTCTGGTCGAAGCGGCGGCACAGGGGGCAAGCGAAGGCATGGCGCTTCACCAGTTAATGACCCTGCTCGATCGGTTGCAGGCAGCGCTGCATAGCGTGTATCTGACGGGTCCGCACGGACCGATCAAGAAAGTCTGCCATCCTGGTCGTCCAGCAGCAGGCGGCTGGCTGCGACATGAGCAGATCTGGACGCTGGATCGCGCCGATGGATTGTTTCACTGTCAGGCGCGTGGATGGAGTCTGTCGCAGACTCTGTTTAGCGCAGGGGGAGTGCTCGCCGAAAAAGGAGACAATGTTGTGCTGCACAGCACCCATCCGCGTCTGCTCGAACGGATCAATGCCGGGCGGGCGCAGCATGGTCTGTCGCCGCTGACTGCGGCGCCGGGCGGATTGAGTCTGACAACACTGTTCCCCGGCGGGTGCGTCGAGCTGGCATGCCTGCCGGATGCAACACACATTGCGCGCATTCGCGATGTCATACGCCGCATTGATCGGCAATCCGATCAGAGAGGGCGCGCCGGTGGCTGGAAAGGAGGATTGTAGTCGTGGATGTTCCCTATCCTCAGCAGGGTCAGCGTACTGCTGCACCGCCGCGTCAGGTGGTCGATCCGGGGAAAGAGCGCCGCAAAGGGTGGATGATGACCCTCATGGCAGCAATGATCGCCACGCTTGCCGGCGCCATGTTCTTTATCTATCTGAATCAACTCGAGGCGGAGATTGGACTGAAGCAGCCGGTTGTGGTCGCTGCGAAGGCGATCCCTGCCCGCGCATTGATTACGCCCGATATGCTCAAGACCATCGAGATGCCGGTCAAATATCTGCCGCCAAGCTACATTCTCAACCCGACCGACCTGCTCGATGGCAATACGACGGCGCTGATCAATATCGCGCCAGGTGAATATATTCAGCAAAACATGGTCTCGCGCAACGCCGGTCTGGAGCCGGGCAGTCGCGCTGTGAGCATTGCCGTCGATAGTGTGACCAGCGTTGGCAACAGTGTACGGCAGGGGAACTTTGTCGATATTGTGGTGTCATACACCGATAAAGATGGAAATCTTCGCACTGAGGTGCTGCTACAGAACGTCAAGGTGCTGGCAGTGGATACATTGCTGCCCGCGCAAGGCGGCACCGGCGGACAAACGTATCTGCCTGCCGGGGTGATGGGCGAGGTCAAGCTGGCGCCAACGACCGTCGTAACCCTGGAACTTACGCCTGAAGAGGCGCTCCGTGTCGTGCATGCGGCGAATTTCGCCGTAGAGTTGCGTCTGATGATCCGTCGTCTGGACGACCAGAGTGCGCCTGCCATCGAGCCAGTGAACTTCATTGGCGGGTTGCATGTGCAGACGCCGCAAACAAGTGAGATCGTACAGTCGCCAGGTATGTCAGAACCAGCGCCGGGGAGGTGACCGATGTTGACCAGCCTTGACTGGCAGTTGCAGAAAAAGATCCGCGTGCTGATCGCCAGCAGCGATCCGACGCTGACCGAGCGGTTATGGGCTTTTCTGGAGCAAGGGGGAGATATCCGCCCGATTGGAACAGCCTCCAGCGGGCGAGAGTGTCTGGAAGTGCTGAAGAATCAGGCGCCGGATATTCTTTTGATTGCCGATGGACTTTCAGGTGAGGATGTGCTGGATATCTGTCGTGAGGCGATCCACGTGCATCCGCGAATTGCTCCGGTTATTCTGACGCAAAGCGCACGGTATCGTGACCCGGACTATCTGCATCTGGCGCTCGATACCGGCGTCTGTGACATCATCCACGTCGAGCCGCCCTACGCCGATCTGCGCTTTCAGCAGGTCATCGATAGCGTCATACAGGCGTACAACCTGATCCAGGAACGGGTCAGCGGCATGGGCGGCAGCATCGGTCGTATCGTCACCCTGTTCAGCCTGAAAGGCGGTGTAGGCACGACGATGCTGGCTGTCAATCTGGCGGCGCTGCTGGCGAGCGCTGATGAACGGCGCCGCGTGATGCTCGCCGATTTCAACTGGCGCTTTGGCAGTCTTGATGCGAGTGTCGGGCACGTGGCGCAGCAGTCCATCCTGGATCTGATCCCCGTGCTCGATGCGATCAGTCGCACCGATCTGGAAAGCATCGCACCCCCGCTCGGTAACGACCTGCGCCTGTTACCCGCGCCGCTGGACGCTGAGCGGACCGAGTTCATCCGCGATCTCCTCGAACGAGACCTGCTGGAGGATGACCGCGCGACGCTGATCGATGATCTGCTGGTCTGTCTCCGTGAAGGAAAGCCGCTGGAATTCAGTCGTGATGGCGCCAGTTATCTCGAGCAGGTGTTGAAGAAGGAAAAAGTCAAACAGATTCTGGCGGTGCTGGCACGGCGTGCGCTCCAATCACTTCGTCGGAACTATCACTATGTTGTAGTGGATACCAGCTGTCAGGTCGATGATGTCACCATGACCACGCTGGAGATGACGGATCTGACACTGATCGTCTGTACGCCTGATGTTCCCGGGATTCGCGCGACACGTGCAGCAATGACGTTGCTGGCGGAGCTGGGCGTCAACCGCGAGAACATCGCCTATGTGCTGAACCGGGTGGGGCGCCATGCCGAAATTCGCGTCAGCGAGGTGCAGAGCCTGTTTACCGGCTATGAATTGCTGGGTGAAATCCCGGCGGACTTCAGCGCACTTCAGCCCTTCATCAATACGGGCGCGCTGATCGTCGAGTCTGGGCAGGATATTCCGCTAACCCGCGCGCTGGGTCAGCTGGCGCGGCGGGTGACCGAACGGGCGCCGGTGGCGCGTGCAGCCTGATGTGCAGCTGCGTAGAAAGTGGCGCAAACCAGGCGGAGTGATGCAATGAATTATCTGACAAGCGGCATCAGTGGCGTGACCTATCGGGTAGGACCTGCACTATCTGGTTTTGGTGACGGATTCTATCGCGGATTCGCAGGAACGCAGGAGGTGACGCTACGAATCGCTCCTGCTGGAACAGCGGCGGTCGCCGCCTTACGAGCCGAAGCTCGATTGCTCGAACGTCTCGATCATCCGCAGATTGTCCGATTGATCGACCGTGGGCGAACACATGAAGCGTTTTTCCTGGTGTTCGATGCCCCTGCCGGTCGTCCGCTGGTCGAAGTGGTTCATCAATTCGACCTGTCGCTCAGTACAGCTCTCAATGTTCTTGTGCAGGCGGTCGATATTCTGGCGGTGTTGCATCAGGCAGGGATCGGCTGGGGGCGGATGCGGCCGCAGGCGTTCTGGATCGACAAAGGCGGGCAGTTGAAACTGGTCGATCTGCGCGGTGCAGGCGAATCGATTGCTGGTGGATCGCTCACACTGAGCGAGGCGACCTATCTGGCGCCAGAGTTGAGCACCGATCGGCATCACACCGAACGCAGCGATCTGTATGCTGTCGGTGTGCTTGCATATGAATTGCTGGCAGGGCGCGCGCCATTTACCGGATCGGATCCAACCGAACTTGCGCTGAAACATCTGACCGAGCCGCCGCCGGATATGGCGCAGGCGCGATCGGACCTGCCTGCCGATCTGTGTGATCTGGTCGGGCGCTGTTTATCGAAGACGCCAGAGGTGCGACCCGCCAGCGCTCTGGCGCTGCGTGCCGAACTGGAGTCCATCTGGGAACGCGTTCGTGTTGATGAACAGGGTCGGATGATTATCTGCCCGCGCTGCCAGAGTGCGGTGTTGCCCGCCCGACGTTGTCCAGTCTGCGACGCACAACTTCAGTCATCGGGCGCTACACCGCCGCCGCCGCCGCGCAAACGACGCTGGCTGCCAATGCTGGCCATCGGCGTGTCGATCCTGGTGTTGATCTGGACGCTCTTCGGTATGGGACATACTTCGAGCGACGCTGCTGCCCTTCAGCCGACCGGGACGCCAGCACAGGCAACATCGGTTGCGACACCGCTGCCCACCCACGAACCGACGCCACTCCCGACAGCCACGGCGGTTCCGATCCCCAAAGGCGCGCTGATTGCAGCGGCTGGTGATGTGGCCGATGCAGATATCGATCTGATACAGGCGCATACTGCCTTCGATAATGAGTGGCTTGTGGTGCGGATCGATGTCGTTGGCCGAATCGAGGGAAGCGCCGCTGATCGAAGGTATCAGGTGCTCATCGACGTCGACGATCCGGCGTCGGGCGATACCAGCACCCCCTGGCAGCAGCTGAGCGCCGACTATACCGTGTTGTTTCGCAGCGGCGATCAGGGCGGAATGGTGCTGCACTGGAACGGTACATCCTGGGAGAGTATCGGCGCTGCGACGGTCGAGACGAGCGGAGGGACGTTGGTCATGCGTGTGCCAGCAGCGTGGCTGGGATCGCCAGAGACGCTACGCTATGGGGTGCTGGCTGTCAATGGGACAGCAAGCCTGGTTGATTATATCCCACCACGTGGCAGCGATCCAGCGTCTGCCGTGCGTGAACCGTGAGGTGTCCACGATGACCGTTCGATCTGTCAAACAGACATCGTCTTCACCAGCCCCGGCGCCCGACAGAACCCATGCCGTCTTTGCATCGGTTCAGCACGTCGGCAGCATGGCGCGTCAGCGTGGCGACGTACTGCAGCATACTCCATCATTGAGTCGTGACGAACTGATACGTACCGCCTGTGAGCTGGCGCAACTGGCGGAATACCTGAACCAGATCAGTGCATCGCGCAATCAGTTTTTCAGCAAAGTGGCGCACGAACTTCGCACGCCGTTGACCATTGCGAAAGGCTGGATCAGCATGCTGTGCTACGGCGAGTTGCTGCCAGGGCAGGAGCGGATTGTCAGAGTGGTCGAACAGCAGATCGATGATCTGACACGTCTGGTCAACGATCTGTTGGACCTGTCGCGGCATGAGTCCAACGCGCTGGAACTCCGGCTCGAATGTGTCGATCTGATATCGCTGGTCAACCAGGTGGCGGAACATCAGCGCGAGCTGACGTCACTCAAAGGGATTCAGTTGATCGTCGTCGTGCAGACGCAACAGGCATATGCCTGCGTTGATCGCGGGCGCATCGCTCAGGTTCTCAATAATCTGATCACGAATGCCTGCCGGTATGTGCCCCATTACGACAAAGGGCAGATCGAACTGATCGTCAACAGCAACGAAACCGCAGTGCAGGTGAGCGTTCGCGACAACGGGATTGGCATCGCTCTTGAGGATCTGCCGCGTATCTTTGAGCCATTCTATCAGATCGAGGGCCGCCAGCGCGGCAAGAGCGGTCTCGGATTGACCGTAGCGCAGGAGTTGATCCGCGCGCACGGTGGTTCGCTGACCGTCGATAGCACTCCTGGCAAGGGATCGACATTCCATATCTGGCTGCGTCGAGTTGAACCAGCCTCGTCTTCTATCAGTCAGTCGAGGGAGGCAGGGATGTGAGCGACGCTATCGATCTTCAAAGCACCCGCAGTGGCAGAACATATCGTCTGGTGCGCGCCTTTCGCATCGGTGGGCGTCTTGCGCACGAGGCGCAGGATGACCTGGGAAATCGTTGCTGGATAAAACAGGCGCCTGCCAGCGATGAGGCGGCTATTGCGCGTCTGCGGTATGAGGCGATTGTACTGGCAAAGCTCAATCATCCGGGAATCGTTCGCCTGCTTGATCGCGGTCGCAATCGTTCCTGTTTCTTTCTCGTTCTCAGCCAGGCGCCGGGACGGACGCTGATCGAACTTCTTGAAGGCCGCAAGCTGGCGTTGTCGTTCGTATTGACCGTTGCCGAACAGCTGGCGACCTTGCTGCACTACCTCCATGCGCAGGGGATCATCTGTCGCACCCTGACGCCATCCGCGCTCTATGCCGATCATCTGGGTCAGATGACATACGTGGATCTCAGCATGGTGTGGGATGAGGTATCGCTCCCTGACAGCGCTGAGATGTATGGTGATCCGACGTACTCCTCTCCGGAGCAGATCATTGGCGCCGTTGTTGAGCGTCGCAGCGATATCTACAGCTACGGTGTGTTGCTCTTCGAACTATTGACTGGACGGCCGCCGTTCCAGGGGAGCAATCGCGGCGATCTGGCGTTACAACACCTGCTGACACCGCCGCCGAATATCCGGGAACTGCGTCCTGATCTGCCGCAGCACCTGGTGGCGCTGGTTGATCGCTGCCTGGCAAAATTGCCGGCTCAGCGATTTCCGAATGTGACAGCATTGCTGGAGGCGCTCTGTGCCATTGCCGCTGGAACGGCTCTTGAGAAAGCGTTGCTTGTGCCATGACAGAGCAGTGGCGTCGGAACGATGAACCCGGCATCGGTCCTAACGAAGGAGTGCAGGAATGGAACCGCAATTCTGGACTGTCGTTGATCGCTACACCGACACTCGCTGGTGGTTCGGAACACCGGCGTTGCTGGTTGGCGCAGCCACAGTGTTCATGGTTGTCTTGGCGATCGTGCGATTGCACAAATATAGCCTGATGAATATTGTGCTCACATCACTGGCGCTGAGTGGTGCACTGACTTTGGTGCTGCCTGGTGCCCTGCTTGCCTGGCGACCACTGGTAGCGCTTGGTCTCGATGGCGTCGATCTGGCACGCCTGCCAACCGCAGGTTTCCTGTCAGTTGCGCAGGTTTTTGATCGTGCCTTGCAGATGACTTATATCGGTGCTGGATTACTGCTCGTCGGGTCGCTTGGCGCATTTGGCATGTTTGGGGCGCGACGCGGCAGCCCCTGCCCGAATTGTGGACGCGAACGGCATCCCGACTGGAAAGGCGTGTGTCCCGAATGCCAGTTGATGACGCCAGGGCTCGCAGAGTCGCCGCTTATGCGTCTGGGAGATCGAAGTGCGAGCGGCCTGCCGGTGACGCAGTTTGGCATTCCGCCACAAACAGCACTGCTTGATCAGGGCGCTGGCGAGACGGCCTGGGTCGAAATTGTCGAATCGTCAGTTGGTGAAGGAGAGCGTTTTGCTGTCGGTGCACGGCTGACTATCGGTCGCGATCCGAACCAGTGCCAGATGGTACTCGATGACGACACGGTATCGGCGCGTCATGCCCGCATTGAACACGAGCCGCAGGGGTTCGTGCTGTACGATTGGGGGAGCCGCAACGGAACTCGTGTCAACGATGAAACGGTGGTCAGTCGTCGTCTGTGTAACGGTGATCTGTTGCAACTGGGGCGAACCCGGCTGCGCTTTGTCGCGCCTGAAACTGGTGATGATACAGCGACCGTGTTGCTCGATGCAGGGCAGGCGAATGCCCAACTGGTTGCGCTCGACGAACCGCTTTCCGGTCGTGTGTTTGCCATTTCGCGCATCGATGTGCATATCGGACGCGGCAGGCAGAACGATATCGTGATTGATATGCCAAGCATTTCACGCCGCCACGCCAGTATTCATTTCGATGGGCTAGAGTACTTTCTGGTCGATGCCGGCGCATCCAATGGTACCTGGCTCGATGAGGTGCGAGTGCAGGGCAATGCGCGCCTGACGTCCGGTCAGATCATCCGTCTGGGAGCTCAACGGCTTCGCTTCGAGCGGAAGGAGGTTCCCGATGCAACCCGGAACTGAAGCGTTTCTTGCGCCCGGTCTGCGTGCGGTGATGAAGCAGGGTGGGCATGTGGCGTGGATTGTGTGTCTGCTGCTGGCGCTCATTGTGTGGAGAGCGCCTGGAACGCAGGCGGCGCCGCTGCGCACCGGTCAGATACAGATTGTGAGCGTGGATGCGTCTGCCTATCCCCGGGTCAACGCGACGGTTGTTGTCCGTGATGCGTTTGGGCGTGGCGTCGGGGGACTGATGGCGCGCGATTTTATCATCGAGGATCATGGGCGGGTGGTTCCGGTCGAACAGGTGCAGTTGACTCCAGTCGACGAACCGTCCGCTGTCACCACAGTGGCAATTGTTGCCGATTTGAGCGTATTGCTCGGGTCACAGGCAATTGACGAAGTGCGCAACGATGTGTATCTGCTGCTCACGCATCTGCTGCATCATGCCGGGCATGCCGAAGTCGCGCTCTTCGTTCCGCGCAGTAATGTACTCGATCAGTCGCTGATCGTTGCACCGTTTACGACCGACCTGGAAGAGGCGTTGCGCGCACTGGAAGAGACAGAGCCACGTACCGGACGAACCGATCTGTACAACACGGTCGTCGCTGCTGCCAACGCCAGTGCCGATCGGGCGATGCAGCGCGGCGGACCGGCATATGTCGTGGTTTTGAGCGATGGTCAGGACCGGACTAGCATCGTCGGGAGCGGGATTGTTGGTGCGAACGAGGCCGCGCGTCTTGCGGAAGAACGCCGCGTGCCGGTTTTTGCATTCGGCTATGGCCGGAGAGCAGAGCGTGGTGCGGCGCTGATGGCGCAGGTGGCAGATCGTACTGGCGGCGTCTATCTGCCCGACCCGCCTGAAGAAGAGATTGCCGCATTCACGAACACGATGCTGACGAGCGCCAGAGCCGGCGCATATGAGTTGACGTATCAATCGTCACTATCGGCAGACGGTGCTGAGCATCCGCTGACAATCCGCGTGCTGGTCGATAATCTGCCGCTCGCGGCTGAGGCGCGTTATCTGGCGCCGCGTTCGTGGGATGGTGCGGCACCGCAACAGCTGGATGTGCAGATCGATGCCCGTGCCTACCCCGAGGTGACGCTCCTGGCGCGTCCTGTAAACCAGTTGCGTCGAACGGTTCCAGACCTGAGCGCCGACGATTTTCGGGTGAGCATCGATGGATCGCCGCTGACAACAACGCCCAACGTTGTCCTTGAGCCGCTCGATGCGCATGACCCGACGGCATCGCAGAGTGTTGCCCTGGTTGTCGATCTGCGTGCTGTAAAGGCGCGTGAGACGGCTGTTGCGCTGCTTCAGGCGCCAACCGATATTCCGATGCGGGTAGCGCTGTTTGTGCCGGGGTTACCGGGCCCGCCTCCAGCATTCACGCATGATCGTAATGCGATTATCAACACCCTGAACTTGGTGCGTGTCGATAATGGCAGCGCAGTCGGAGCGACGCTTCTGCTGGCGATAGATGCTGTTGCGCACGACGCCGATGCTCACGCTCGCCCTGCCTATGTCGTGCTCATCACTGATGAACCGTTGCCGTCCGATCTGCGTGCGCGCGCAGTGACAGAGGCGCGCGACCAGCGTGTCACAATCTCGACGATCACCATGGGGGCAGAGGATGATACTGCACCACTCGCGCGGCTTGCCGCGGCGACAGGTGGTCAACATATCACGCGCCCCGATCCGCTCCAGCTGGCTGCGATTGCTGAAACGATCGCTCAGGACCGGGCAGCACGCTATCGCATTACCTTCCAGGCGCCTCTGATCGCTGATGGTGTCGATCGCACCGTGACCCTTGGGGTCGGCAATTTGACTGCTGATATGCCGCTAACGCCGTTGATCGTCGGAGATGCGTCGCTGCGTCCCCCGGTGACAGTGACTCTGAAGGCGCTCATCTTTGGCGGGGTGGCGCTGGTATTGATAGTCGGTGCGTTGTTGCCACGCATCGTGTCTGATCGTCGTCTGCGTTGCCCATCGTGCGGCAGGGTGCGTCGTGCCAGTTGGGGAAATGCGTGTCTGTTTTGCGAAATGGCGAATGTGGAGGGGAACGCTGGCAGGGGCACGGATGTGTCGCTGGAGGGTTTTGCCATACAGGGTGCATCGCTGGTTGCCACGCCAGCGCGTGCCGCCACACCGGTTCGTGCGACTTCGAAGCCTTCGACGAATGGCGCCGGTGAACAGCATCCTCCATCCGATCTGAGCAGAACGAAGGACTTGCGTGTGCTGGATCCGGAGCCATCCGCTGCTCCATCAGGTTCTCCGTCAGACAATATGGGCGTTCCTGTCCACGAGTCGCAGCCACCAGCGTTTACGAACGGAACCCGTGGCGCAACGCATCAGGACCCCGAACAGGCGCGTATGCAATCGCACACCGATTTCTGGGGTCCCTTGCCAGACGAGGAGGCGCCTGGTTCGCCTGCTGCCAGTACCGATCTGCCGGCTGCGGTGGCATGGCGTGATGAAGAGACGCTGCCGCCAGCGCTGCCAGTCTTCGAACTGCTGGCAGCGCCTGATGCGACCGTGTCTGGACTGCGTGTCTGGGAAGCACCGACCGGTTTGCGCGAGTCGACCCATACCGATTTTTGGGGACCGCTTCCCGATGACCATACTGCCGACGAAGGCATTCTCGAAGATGCCGGGAATAGTGAGGCGCCGGTGTGCGCTCAGCCTGAGTCGACCGTCTCGCACACCGATTTCTGGGGCCCGCTGCCTGATGAACACGCTGCTGACAACGACATGCCGGAAGATGTCGGGAATGGCGAGGCGCCGGTGTGCGCTCAGCCTGAGTCGACCGTCTCGCACACCGACTTCTGGGGACCGTTGCCCGGTGCAGATGCGCCGGAAGAGACGCACAACGGTCGGGCAAAAAAGCGCGGAGGGCAATAACGTCCTTCATCATGCAATCGATGCCAGAGGAGAAGGAGGACATCAGTGGAATATATCGACCGCCGGACAGCGAACCACGGCTCACACGCCTTACTGCGGCATCAATCCGGCTCGCGAAAACATATTCTCTATGGTGCAACCGGTAGCGCCTTCGAGATCGGGCGCGCGCTGGGCAACGGCGGAATGGGGTGTGTCTATCTGGCACAGCGCTGGCGTGAGGATGGCGGTGCACACAGTGGAGAGATAGTTGCACTGAAAATCCTGCGTCCCAACGCACCGGCGCAGGCGCGTCGATTGTTCTATCACGAAGGTGCGCTGTTGCCCCGATTGCAGCACCCGAACATCGTGCGATGTGTTGAGTATGGCCGCGGGAGTATTTCAGGCAGCGGCAACGTCGACTATCTGGCGCTCAGCTACATCGCTGGCGAGTCGGCGGAAGATCTGATGCACCGACGCCGTGATCCGCTACCGCTGCCAACGGTGCTCGGTATCGTCGCGCAGATTGTCGATGCCCTCACATACCTGCATCAACGGGGTGTCGTGCATTGCGACATCAAGCCAGGCAATATTCTGCTCGAACATGGGGCGCCGCGCACCGTCTTAATCGACTTTGGCATTGCGCGCGCTCCCGGATTTGTTGGGCAGCCACTTGCAGTCGGCACAACGCAGTATATGGCGCCAGAACAGGCGGATCCACGCGCTGCGTGTGATGGTCGCGCCGACCTGTACGCGCTTGGTGTGGTGATCTTCGAATTGTTGACCCGACAACGGTTGTTTCCCCGTCGGACGACGACGGATCTTCGGCAGGAACAGCTGGTCACGATCGATGTCGATAAACTGGCGTCAGTGCTCGATCCCGCTATTGCCCGGGTGCTGGCGCGATGCCTGCGTGCGAGTCCGGATGAGCGCTACCCGACGGCAGGAGCGCTGCTCGATGATTTGCGTATGGCTGTGTGTTCTGGCATGCATGCCATACGCTGATCCATAAAGGTGGTACATATGCTGGCACACGCGATACCAACCCCATTCGATGAAGGGATGCTCTCGCATCGAGGGCAGGTGCGCACCTTGAATGAAGATAGTTTCGGTTCGTTTCGCAGCGTGACCGGTCTTTCTTCTGCTGATGAAGCGGATCTATTGCGCCGCAAAGGATACCTGTACGTGGTTGCCGATGGCATGGGCGGGCACGATTGCGGTGATCTGGCGAGCGCAACTGCAGTTCAGAATATTTGCGCCTCGTACTATGCCGATCCCAACGACGATCCCGTGGCGAGCCTCAGGCGAGCGATAGATCAGGCGAACAAAGCCATTTACGACACTGCTCAGGCCCGCCGTGCAGTACCTGGATCGGCGCAGGGGCGCATGCGCCCCATGGGAACGACCGTAACCTGTGCGGTTATTCTCGATGATCGTCTGGTGCTGGCGCACGTTGGCGATAGCCGTGCGTATCGTCTTCGGGGTGGCGTGCTTTCATGCCTGACCACCGACCACGACTGGGTATCGGAGCAGATGCGATTGTATGGTATCAGTCGGGAGGAGGCGGAAAAGCGTGCTGTAGTGCGAGGAGCACGCAGTGCGTTGCTGCGCGCGGTCGGAGTTCAGACGGAGGTTCAACCAGATATACTGACGCTCGACTGGCAGGCGGATGATATTCTGCTGCTCTGTAGCGATGGCTTGCACGGGTTGGTCAGTGATGCTGCGATCAGCCAGATGTTAGCCAGCCATTCGGCGCCTCTGGCGGCGCGTGCGCTTGTCGACGCCGCGAATGCCGCCGGTGGTCACGATAATATTACGGCAGTCATCGTGCATGGTTCAACGACGCGAGTGCCAGCGGTAGTGTGGCCACACTGGCAACGATGGATGCTGGTATCCGCGCTGATTGGCGCCTGTCTGCTCGTCGCACTTGGACTGGCGACTCGGGTGGCGAGCGGCCAGTCGTTGACCATTGCCAATAATGTGCTGGAGTTTGCCGGTCTTCCGACGCTTCCGCCAACCGTTACGTTGCTGCCGACCAGTACGCCAACAACAACGATGCCGCCCTCGCCAACAGCAACTGTCACTGCTTCGGCGACAGATATTGTTGCTGCGAACCCGCAGGCAACCAGATTGCCCGCTACATCCCGTCCCACCAGGTCGTTAGCACCTGGACGACCTGATGCGACTCTGCCCGCTCTGCCAACCAGGGAGAATACTCCAGAGATCACGACGGTGTTGCCTGAGCCGTCTCAACCCCTTGTTTTTCAGACGCCCGATACCCCTCCTTCTGCAACACCGACGCTGGCTGAGCGTCCCCGGCAACCTGAACAGCCAGCGCCACCCGACGCTCCGCCGCCATCTGATGCTGGAAAGCCTCCCGTGTCGCCGACGGTTGCGCCGACCGCGCCACCAACGGTTGCGCCAACGGCGCCGCCGACGGTTGCGCCGACCGCGCCGCCGACGGTTGCGCCGACCGCGCCACCAACGGTTGCGCCAACGGCACCGCCGACGGTTGCGCCGACCGCGCCACCAACGGTCGCGCCAACGGCGCCGCCGACGGTTGCGCCGACCGCGCCACCAACGGTCGCGCCAACGACACCGCCGACGGTTGCGCCGACCGCGCCACCAACGGTTGCGCCAACCGAGGCGCCGACGACTGCGCCAACCGAGGCGCCGACGACTGCGCCAACCGAGGCGCCGACGACTGCGCCGACCGAGGCGCCGCCAACATCGACGCCTTCATCTTGAAGCGTCGTCGTTGAGAATGTGTGTCTTCTGAGCATTGTTTGGTTCGCATACATGAGCTTCTGGTTGTTACAAATCCCTTACAAAACCCCCTTCTCGCGCATCCCATGCACTTGCTACACTGCCAGTGCAGGATCTGACAATCAAAGCCGCGCCGACCTCGCAATGTCGATGAGCGGTGCGTGGGAGACCTGGAGCACAGTATGGCGGTTCTCGAAAAACTTGGCACGATCGACAAGGCGCGTCTGATCGCCGACTATCAACTGCTTCACCAGACCAACCCCATCACCCGGCTGGCACGCCATTACCGTGACCGTCTGCTCAAGGAGTCGAACCTCGATCAACTGGTCACCCTGCCTCCAGCCGCGCTGCGTTCACGCATCGATGCGCTGGTCAATGGCATGATCCTCGAAGAGGGTCGGGTCATTTCAGGGCGTGATCGCGCTGAGGTTATCAACATCATTCTCGACGAAACTGTGGGTCTGGGTCCGCTTGAAGCGCTTATGCGAGATCCGGGTGTCACCGAAATCATGGTGAACTGGGTGAAAGCCGGTGATGATGACACCGAAGGATTCGCGCGCGTCTACGTCGAGCGTGGCGGGGCGATTCAAGCGGCGCCGGAGATATGGTTCGAGAACCGCGATCACATTCTGCACATCATCGACCGGATTGTGGCGCCGCTTGGACGGCGTATCGATGAAAGCGTGCCCATGGTCGATGCACGCCTTCCCGATGGTAGCCGTGTCAATGCGGTCATCAACCCGCTCGCGGTCGATGGTCCGCTGTTGACCATTCGCCGTTTCAGGCGCGACCCATTCACTATCGATGATCTGATCGCACTCGAAACGCTCACGCCCGAAATGGCTGAGTTTCTCAAACACTGCATCATTGCACGGCGCAACATTCTGGTGAGCGGCGGCACGGGAAGCGGAAAGACGACGCTGCTGAATGTGCTGGCTTCCTTCATTCCGCCGCGTGAACGCATCGTAACGATCGAGGATGCTGCCGAACTGCGGTTTCATCGCACCCATCCCCACGTGGCGCGCCTGGAGGCGCGCCCACCGAATGTCGAAGGCGCTGGCGAAGTCACAATTCGTCAACTGGTGCGCAATGCACTGCGTATGCGCCCCGACCGGATTATTGTTGGCGAGGTGCGCGGCGCTGAGGCGCTCGACATGCTGCAGGCGATGAATACGGGGCACGAAGGCTCAATGACGACGGTGCACGCCAACTCGCCGCGTGATGCGTTCAGTCGTCTGGAAACGATGGTTATGTGGGCTGAGGGCGCCAAAGAATTGCCGCTCAGCGCCATTCGGGAACAACTCGTTGGCGCGCTCGATATCGTCATTCAACAGGCGCGTCTGCCCGACGGGCGCCGCAAGGTTATCAGCATTTCCGAGGTTCAGGGCATACGCCACGGTGAAGTCGAACTGCGCGACATTTTTGTGTTTCACAGCAGTGTTGATGACAAGGGGCAGGTTCTTGGCGAGTTTACGGCAACTGGCGCTCTGCCGCGGTGTCTGCGCAAGATCGAACCGGCGCGTGGTGCGCTCGACCATCTGTTCAAGTCGAATTATCTGCGCGATACGCTCGGACCGGAGATGCTGCAGAATCCGGACATTACCGAAATCATGGTCAATGGTCCGTCCAATGTCTGGATCGAAGAGCGCGGCAAAATGCGCCCGGCGCCGGAGATCCGCTTTCGCGACCAGTACCATCTGCTGAATGTCATCAACACCATCATCGCTCCGCTTAACCGTCGTCTCGATGAGTTGAACCCGATGGTCGATGCACGTCTGCCGGATGATGAGCGCTTCCCGGGTGGCGGACGCATTAACGCCATTCTCGACCCGATTTCATTGGTTGGTCCGGTGCTGACCATTCGGCGTTTCAGCCATACGCCGTTTACGCTCGACCGGCTGGTGGCGCTTGGCAGCATGTCGCCACAGATGGCAGCATTTTTGCGCGCATGTGTACGCGCCAGGCGCAATATGCTGATCTCCGGTGGTACTGGCAGCGGTAAAACCACGCTGCTGGGAGCGATTGCGAAAGAGATCGATTTGCAGCGTGAGCGCATTATTACCATCGAAGATGCAGCGGAACTGCGCATTGGCGCACCAGGAGACCATGTGGTCGGTCTCGAGACTCGTCCACCCGACCGGTTTGGCGAGGGCGAGGTGACGATCCGGCAGCTGGTGCGCAATGCACTGCGTATGCGTCCCGACCGGATTATTGTTGGCGAGGTGCGCGGCGCTGAGGCGCTCGACATGCTGCAGGCAATGAATACAGGGCACGAAGGTTCGCTTACCACGCTGCACGCCAACTCGCCTCAAGAAGCGTTCAGTCGGTTGGAGACGATGGTCCTCTGGGCACGCGAAGCTGAGGCGCTTTCACTCTCTGCCATCCGGCGCCAGTTGTGCACGCTCAACATTGTCGTCCAGCAGGCGCGCCTTGCCGACGGCAGCCGCAAAGTCGTCGCGATTGCCGAAGTAGTGGGTCTCGATGAACGGGATCAGGTGCATGTCGAAGAGATCTTTCGGTTTGACCAGCATGGCATCGACCCCGATGGCCGGGTTGTAGGTGAGCATATCGCAACTGGCTATGTGCCGAAGACATTGAAGACCTTGCGGGCATATGGCATCACGCTGGAGGAAGAGGCATGGCACAGCCGATCATAACCATCGTGACCAAACGCCTGGCGTTTGCGATCCGGAAGCCAGCAATGTGGATGCTGTGTGGTGCATTGCTCATCGCAACCCTGATTCTGCCGGTATCTCCGGCCACTGCGCAGCAGACCGAACAGGCGCTCGACGCCAGCAACAGCGATGTGGTGCTGATCATCGACAATTCCGGCAGCATGAAGCAGAACGATCCACAGAACCTGCGCTTTGCCGCTGCCAGACTGTTTATCGACCTGTCAGACCCGCGCGACAAGATAGGGATTGTCGTGCTGTCGGATCGTTCACGCACCCGCTCGCTGACGAAGAAGTTGGTCCGCATTAGCAGCCGGGAGGAGATTGATGAACTAAAGGGCTTGATTGACGAGCTCCGCAACGAACCGCGGGGGCAGGAAACGCATATGGGAACGGCGCTTGAACTGGCGTATGACCTGCTCGACGCAACACCAGGATCGAACCGGGGCGCCAACCAGCGTCAGTTTGTCGTACTCCTCAGCGACGGGTTGCCAACCGGCGTCGGGCAACGTGATCGCGTTGATCGAGCGGTGCAGCGGTTCCGCGAGAGGCGGTACTGGAAAATATTCTCCATCGCACTTGGTAGTGATGCTGATCCGGCGTATCTGGACGAGAAGGTGGCGTCTCCCTCTGGCGGGCAGGTGGTTGTTGCCCACCATGCCGGTGAATTGCTCGACCGATACCTTGAAGTGTACGCGCGCGCCGGTGATGATCGGTACATCGATTACGTGACGGTGCAGCCGAACACGCTCGCACCGCTGATCGATGTGCGCCCGGACCACCAGCCAACTCAGATCAGCGTAGTTCTGGTGCGCAGCAACAGTGATGCAAGTATCAGCAGCCTGCTGGCGCCAGAAGAGGCGGATCTGGTGAAGCCATACTACCAGAACAGCGTGCGACGCGGAGCCGAGCCGGAATATGAGCTGTACACGGCGATGCCAACCTCCGAGGTATCACTGGTTGGGCGCTGGATGATCACTGTTGATCGTCCCGATGCATTGCCAACCACGGTTGCCGTGCTGAGTCGTTCGCGGCTACGCATACGGATGCCATCTCCAGCGCCGCTGCGCGACAACGAAGATACCAGCCTGCGCTACCATCCGGTCGGGCGGCCGCTACTGTTAGTGGTTGGGGCGCAGGTCGCCGACCGCAACCGCGACCAGAATGTCGCCAGCCCCTACGTATACCGCTGGGTGGCAGGCATGGCGCCAGCAGCGCAGACGCTCGAGCCGTTCCAGAGCCAGCCAATTGTCCTTGTCGATGATGGACGCGCTGCTGATCAGCGTGCGAACGATGGCCGCTACAGCGGCGTGCTGCCGCCGTTCCCGGTGGAGGGGGATTACACATTGCGCCTGGAACTGCCTGGAGCGCATCCCAATCCTGTCCATGTACGCAAAGACTACATCGTGCGTGTGGTTGCGCTGCCGACTATGATGCTGACCCTGCCGCCAGCTGCAATGACTCTGCCGATCGATACACCATTGACTGCCTGGATCGAACTGCCTGGTCGTGCAGATTTCGAGATTCTGAAGGTGATATTTCCGTCAGCATTCGTGCAGCGCCCCGACGGGGTGCTCGACGGGCTGGTGATCGAACCGGTTGATCGCGGACGTTTTCGCTTCCAGTACACACCGGTCTTCGAGGGGCAGTACCGCATCAACATTGCGGCAGAGGTTCAGGGGCGAGGTGTCATGGGCGATATCCGATATATCGACTATACCGAAGCGGTTATTGGGGTGCCAAAGGCGGCCCCGATTGTGCAGATCAGCGCTGCCTTTACCGATACGCTGGTCTACGACCGGAGAGGCGTTTTGAATGTGCCTCTAAAGATCGCCTCGCGTTCACCTCGGGAAGAACGCCTGGTCATTACTGTGGTTGCACCCGCTGGCGCCGTAACAGTGCCGACAGAGATGCTCTTGCAGCCCAACGAGTCCATCCAGCGCACAATCAGCATACGGCTGCCGGAGAAGGATCGTCCCGCGAGTGGCGCCTTGATGCTCCAGCTGACAGCGCCAGAACAGCACGTGATTGTTCAGGGTGATACGATCAATGTTAGCTATCGTGCGCCTGCCGGTCTGATGCTGCCACTCCTGTTGCTGCTGGTTGCGGCAGGGGGAGGGGGTTTCATCCTCTACCGCCAGCGCCGCGCTCGTCGTCTGCTCGCTCCATCGGCAGCAGCACCAAGGAGGCTGGCATGAACCCGTCCAGTGTGGAACCCGCAGTGCTGTTCGGTCTGTGTGTGTTTGTGCTACTGGTGAGCGGCTACCATCTGGTACGGGCGCTGCAAGCGCGCGAACATCTGATCGCGCGCGCCGAGGATCTGGGCGCCGATCCAGAGGTGCTGAGCGATCCGCTACGACGACAGAGTTTTCTGGTGCGTTGGACCGATCGCTATGATCGGTCGCCTCAGGCGCAGCGCATTCGTGAACGATTGCGCCGTGCTGCAGTCCCCTGGAAACCGTCGGACTATCACGCCATTCGGGTTGGCATGAGTTTCATTACCGTCATCATCTGCTGGATGATGCTCGATCTGCCGGTCCCTGGCGCCGTGCTGGCGGGTGCAGCCGCATATTTCATTGTGCCGCGCATCTTTTTCTTCCTGCGACAGAATGCGTATGTGCGGGCATTCAACAAACAACTGGTCGAGATCACCCAACTGGTGGCCAACGCGCTGCGTGCTGGCATGTCGATCCAGCAGGCGATCGGTGAGGTGGCTGAGCGTGTGCCCGAGCCGGCACGCAGTGAATTCCGGCAGACCCATCACGAACTGCTGTTGGGAGACAACCTGCCGCTTGCACTGCACGACATGCGGCGGCGTGTATGCAGCCGCGACCTCGATGTACTGGTCAATGCCATTGTCGTTCAGCATCAGGCGGGAGGCAATCTTGTGCGCGTCCTCAACGGCATGGCGAATACCCTGAACGAACGGCAGCGACTGGAGCGGGAGATTGACTCGCTCACGTCCGAAGCGCGCTTCTCCGCTCTTGTCGTGATGGTATTGCCGATTTTTTTCCTGTTGATGATCCGCGATACGCCACTTGGCGAGGCGTTATTCCAGACCGTCGTCGGGTGGGTGTTGCTGGGGGTATTTGCCGTATTGCAGGTCGGGATCTACTTCTTGATCCAGCGTGTTGCCCGGATTGAGGTCTGAGGCGAGAGGAGCGAACCGTTGCATTGCAATGTGTTCACAGACATACAGGCGACCGCTGAACGGGGGAAGGTTGAACGTTCAACGGCGTATATTCAGGAGGGAGAAGTATGAATGCACGACTGAACCAGCGTATCTGGCAGCACGAGGGTGGCGCGGAAGCGGTGGAGATCATCGCATTGATCGCCGTGTGCATCGCGCTGCTAGCCGCCATCGGACTGGGGTTCAACGCACGCGGTGGTGATCTGGGCATTGCCGCAGTCGGAACGCTGACCCGGTTTGCTTCAGAGCAGGCGCGGCACGTCGGAGATATTGCAGTCGATGGTCCCGATGTGCAGGGTCCTGGCATCTCGCCAATTACCGCCCCTGCCATTGGTATTCCCCGTATTGTCATCCAGCCGCCACGTATTTCGGGGCCGGCTCAAACGCAGCGATCTGCGTATCAACCGGTTCAGCAGGGAAGTGCACAACAGGGAACAGGCAATCCGTTGCTGGACTTCTGGAACAGTCTGGCTGACTGGGTGCAGGGGGCCGTCCTTGGTCTGATCGGCGCAGCTGCAGCGGTTGTACTATTCATTGGACTGGTTGCGGCAGGGGTCGTTACCGTCACCTCAGCGGCGGTTCTGGCAGCTATCGCTGCCGTTGCACTGGCGTTTGGTGCAATTGCAGGCGCGATCTATGTACTGGCGACCGGCAGGGTTGATACCTGGCAGATCATATTTCTCGGCTTCGGTGCTGCCAGTCTGGTGCTGATCCCGGCAGGATTGGCGCTCCGGTTCCCGGCAGTCGCTGCGTTTTTCAGCAGTATTCCCGCGCGAATAGCAGCGTTGTGGAGTCAACGGATCGTGCCGTTCGTGCAATGGGTCGGGAACAGTCTGAAAGCGTTGTGGAGTCAACGGATCGTGCTGTTCTTTGCACGCATATGGAATGGCATAAGGTCTGGATGGCGATGGTTCCGGCTCAATCTGGACACGAAATTCCGTCCATTTGGTCTGCCCTGGGAGATTAAGATGACCGATGTGATTTCCAACCTGGTCAAGTACTATCTGTTTGCTGCAGCATTCAAGGAAGTGTGGTTGGCTGGTAACCATATCCCTCTCTGGCAATTGATAATCTTTTTCCCCTTTTCATTTATCGCGGCATACCTGCCTGCCGGAGGTATCGCACGGATTATCATGAAAGCGATATATGACTTCATAGCCATCTTTATTACTGGTGGCGCGAAATTCTACGATAGTTTCGTGAAACGCATCAAGCCCCCTCCTTCGCCCTCGACGCCGACGCCGACACCAACGCCGACACCGACACCAACGCCGACACCGCCATCGAACCCTTGAGTAATGGGCAGAGAGTGTGTGGGAGCAACGAAAAGGAGGTAACCCATGACAGCAGAATTCGTCAGACCAATGCGGACGATTGCTATGCTTGGAGGGGTCGGCGCCCTTCTGGCAAGTCTCATCACCGGCGCCGGTTCCTCGACATTGACGCTCCTGGGCATACTGACGATTTGTGGCATGATCCTGTCATTCATATCGTGGACGGAAAGTGAGACCTCAGAAAGTGCGTCAGCACTCATCCAGTCGAGGCGCATGAGGCGCATGCTTGCCATCCTGCTCGAGGGTGGGTTCTGGGTGGCTATGACCGGCCTGCTCATGCTTGCGACACTGGGTCAGAGTCAAACCGCTGCATACAACGTCCTGCTGGTCGTTAGCCTTGTGTTCCTGGTCCCTTCGATGCGCGTGAAGCAGTTGTGCAGCGTCACGTCGTCGGTAGAGCTGGTTGGTGAACTTGTTGTAATTATGCTGCTAACGCTGGCGCCTCTGTTTGTGATAAGCATGTAGCGCTGCCTGGCTCCTCACTGCCATTTCGCGGCCAGACGTATCGATTGTAAGCGCTTACGCCTGATACCGTGGGGCTGATGGTCTTTATCCGGTATGCGCTTGATGCCGTCGGGGCACAGCGTGCGGTGCTTCTGGCGCGCCCGCGCGCTCTGTGGGAGAACCCCGTCGGGGCACGGCGTGCGGTGCTTCTGGCGCGCCCGCGCGCTCCGTGGGAGAACCCCGTCGGGGCACGGCGTGCCGTGCCCCAACCCTGGCATCTCCGTCCTGTTGCTGGTGTTCGGTTTTGCGGGTTGGAGGTGAGTGAAATATGACAGGTGCTTTCGTGAAGCAACTCTTTGTCATCGCATCGATCTGTGCGCTGATTGCCATGATTGGCGCACTCTTTGTCGATACTGATCAATGGCGGCGATTGTTGTTCGTTCTGGCAGGCATCTGTGGTCTCGTGATGTCACTTGCTCGCATTCTAGTGTTCGACAGGACATTGACCAGGATGGAGCGTACTGTGTCTATTCTATACGAGTCGGCGTTCTGGCTCATCCTGATCAGTCTCTTTCTCTTTTTTGCGCGCTGATGGTTGGACGCCGGGTGAAATGTTACACATTGTTTACAAAACTGGCTTTCAAACTGCTGGTTCTTTTCTATCATGATGTCGTTAGACCGCACGGAAGATCTTACGGAGAAGGAGGTTTACGATAGACATTATCGGGAAGTTTTTATCATATCGAACATATTCACACGTTCAGACGTTGATCGAAGCTTTTGCCGAAAATTATGAAGAGCACA
>FWWM01002921.1_pt1 | contig 44102 bp, 26 predicted proteins | sample 2228351 | NCBI WGS metagenome assembly FWWM01 (sample SAMEA103939774, study PRJEB20133) | metagenome
TAAACCAAACGGAATTTTTGCTGAACAGCTGCAAAGGGCTGGCCTAAAAATCCAAACAAGTTAGTGATAAACGCGATTTAAAAAGAAACTTCAATAAGGCTGTGCTACTTTAGGAGGTTGTGGGGTAGGGCCTGCACGGTGCGGCCTTTGTAACCGGTCATCGTTTGCGCAGCGACGAGGGAATTCAATATGGCCTCTTCGGTAGCTTCCACGCAGGCCAGGAACAGTGGCGACATACTGTCGTTGTGCAGCACTTTTCCATCGGTTAATGGGGCTTCGGGGCTGTAAGGCACCCGCAGTTCTCTGGCCGTGGAAAAGGCGATGACGTAGTCGCCACTGCCGTTGGTGGCAATGCCGCCGGTGCGGGCCAGGCCGAGCATGGCACGTTTGGCGAGGCGTTCCAGGTTGCGGGAATCGAGAGGCGCATCGGTGGCCACCACGATCATACAGGAGCCGTCGCCAGCGTCCTCGAGCTTGTCCGAAAGGTAATATTTGCCGCTTTTTTTACCGACAGGCCTGCCATCCACGCTCAACACCCCTCCAAAATTGGTCTGCACCAACACGCCCACGGTGTATCCGCCCAAGTCGTCGGGCAAACGTCGGCTGGAGGTGCCAATGCCCCCTTTCCAGCCGAAGCAGACCGTACCCGTTCCAGCCCCCACATTTCCCTCGCCCACGGGACCAGCGCTGGCAGCCCGGATGGCCTTCAGGACGTGTTCTTCCCGTACGTGGCGGCCGCGTATGTCGTTGAGGTAGCCGTCATTGGTTTCACCTACCACGGGGTTTACGGATCGGACGTCCTCATTGCCCGGCAGTGAGAACGTATAGGAAATCACGGCGTTGGCGGCCGTGGGCACACTCACGGTGTTCGTCAGCACGATGGGGGTTTCGATGTTGCCGAGCTCCTGCACCTGGCTGATGCCCATGAGTTTTCCGAAACCATTGCCAACGTAGATAGCAGCCGGCACTTTCTCCTGGAAAAGGTTGCCGCCGTGGGGCAGGATGGCCGTCACACCGGTGCGCACACTGTCGCCTTCGATAAGGGTCACGTGTCCCACGAGCACGCCCGCCACATCGGTGATCGCATTCAAAGGCCCTGGAGGCAACACACCGGGAGTGATGCCGAGGTCGCGCAGGCGCACATTGCGTTGTTGGGTGTTAGCCATTACAGGTATGAGCAAGGAACAGATTAAGAGGCAATACTTTAGCATGAGCAGCTGACTTGGTGCCGGGCAAGTTACGATGCAGGTCATAATATACCGAACGCCCTCGACCACATTGACGGGCTCTAACCTGTTAAGCCCTCGCCGGGCCTGCTGCGCTCAGGAAGCGCAAAAAACCCAAGAAACCTGCCACACGCTCTAATAGGCGTTTTGAAAAAATGGGAAACAGGTGCATTGGGCCCGAGGAACGAGCAGTCTCGTGTCACCATTCCCCAGCTGGTCAGCCTGTCCAAGCCTGCGTTTTCACCCCTGCAGCTCATCTTTGTCGATACGCCCGTCCACCAGGGTGATGACCCGGCGAGCCCGCTGGATGACACGGCTGTCGTGGGTGGAGAAAATAAAGGTGATTCCTTCGTCTCGGTTCAGCTTCTCCATCATGTCGAGTAGGTTGAATGCGGAGGCGCTGTCCAAGTTGGCGGTGGGTTCGTCGGCAAGGATAAAAGACGGTTTGGGAGCCAGTGCCCGGGCCACGGCCACCCGCTGTTGCTGGCCGCCTGACAACTGTGCGGGGCGTTGGTCTCGCTTGTCGGTCAACCCTACGGCTTCGAGCAATTCGGCCACCCGACGTTCACGCTCGGCTTTCGGGCGTTTTTGCAGCAGCATGACGAACTCGGTATTCTCGGCCACATTGAGCACGGGAATGAGGTTGTAGCTCTGAAAGACGAAGCCGATGTGCTTTTGGCGGAAGTCTATGAGCTGGTTGTCGGTGCGGGTGCTCAGGTCGACACCACTCACAATGATGCGGCCTGTGGTTGGTCGGTCCAATCCCCCGATGATGTTGAGCAGGGTCGTCTTGCCCGACCCCGATGGGCCAATGATGGCGAGAAATTCGCCTCGCTCCACCACGAGGTCCACGCCCCGCAAGGCATGCACGGGCACCGTGTCGGGGTTGTACACTTTTGTCAATCCACTTGCTTCGATGATAGGCATCTGCTTCGATGTTTTACCGTCTGAAGCTGGTTTAGACCCTTGGGGCGTTCAATCAGCTTCGCGTATGGTTCAAAGGTTTTTGGCTTGATCAGGCCTCAGTCCACTGCAAAAAGTCATTTTCGATTGGAGTTGCCTGCAAGTATTGTTGGTCGAGAGACCTGCCTGTCCGGCGGCCAGACCTGCCTGCCTGTCCGGCGGCCAGACCTGTCTGTCGACAGACAGGCGGGGCGGCAGGCAGGGGTTGAGGTCGGCCTATAGCCTTGGTTTTTTTTGGGGGTGCGCATTCTACTCCTGACAGCACTTCGAGTACTGTCAGGAGTGAGATTTCTAACTTGTCGCACTACAGTGCCTTTTTGCAGTGAGCTCAGGATTCGATCCTGTCTCACCCCCCGGATGCATGTCTTCCTGCCAACGCAGGGAACTGAAAAAAACAGCCTTAATCCCCCCTCACACTTTCTGCAGCGCCTCCACGGGGCGCAGGCGGATGGCCTTCAGGGCTGGGTAGATGCTGGCAATGAGGGCCGTAATCAACACTGCTGCGGCCAGCTGCACGTACAGTCCCGGCTCGATGGCAGGGTAAATGATGGCGTCGAGTCCGAAGCGCTCCATCCCCTTGGAAAAGGCCGACAGGTCGATACCGGAGTCTTTGAGTGCGTACACCGTTCCCCAGCCGAGCCCAAGGCCGACCGGGGCAGCCACTAGGCCGAGCATGAGGGTTTCAAGCACGATCATGGCGAACAGCCGCTGCTTGTTCATGCCGATGGCCATGAGCATGCCCAGTTCGCGGTAGCGTTCCAGCACCGCCATGAGCATGGTGTTGATGATGCCGAAAATCAAAGCCACCATGAAAATGGTAATCATGATGGTATTGGAGATTTGAATTTGGGATTCGTACAGTTCGATGTCGGGTGATAGTTCGCGATAGTCTTGCACGAGCAAGTCGGGAAATGCTTTGCGCAGCGCTTGAACGGTTGGTGTCAGGGCACGGGTATCGTGGAGGAAAACGGCCACTTCGTGGATGAGTTCATCTGGGGAGACCGTGCTGTCGGCCTGGCTGAGGAGGAGTGGTTGGAGGCTGTTCATTTTGACGAATGCTTTCGACTCGTCGTAGAGCATGTTGCCGCTGCTGAACAGCCCTGCCACGCGAAAAGCGGCGCTGGTGATGGTACCGTCGAGGTTTTGGAAGGTTACCACGACCCGGTTGCGCAGGCCCACTTTGAGTTTGTCAGCCGTGCGCTTGCTGAGGAGGATTTCAGAGCGATGGTCATTGGAGAAATAAGACCCCTCGACGATCTTGCGCTCCAGGTGTGTGGTGGCGGCTTCCCGCTCCGGATCCACACCCACGATTTCGAGGCCGCGGGCCGCCCGGCTCGAGCTGATCATGCCGCTGACAATGGTTCTGGGTGCCACGGCCTGGACCGAGGGATTCGACTCGAGGCTGTCGAGCAAAGCCTCCACACGGGGAATGTAAAAACGGGCGAGTTTGTCTTCAGAAAATCGAGGGTGGTGTACCTGCAAATGCGACCACTGGTCGCGGATGGCATTGTCGATGTAGGTGACCACCATGCCGATGGAGAAGCTCAGGATGAAGGCCAGGGCCCACACGCCCACGGCAATCGAAAGGATGACCACAAGGCTGCGCACCTTGCTTCTCCAGACATTTCTCCAAGCAATTTTTGCGATCATTTGCTGGGGTGGTTGTGGTGTTTCGAGTCAGGTTCTGATGGCCCTCACCGGCGACAGCCGCAGCACGTACCAAATGCCATAAAGCGACAGCAAGGTGCTGATGATGAAAATCACTTCGGCCTGGCGCAGGAAGATGCCAAACTCGAATGCAGCCTTCATCACCGGTTCGATGCCATAGCTTTCGTAGGTCTCGGCCATCTTGCCGCTCAACCGGATGGGAGTGGTGTGCAACCTCCAGACGATGGGCAGGCTCAGCAAGATGCCGGTGGCAGCACCCACCAAGCCGATGAGTAGGCCCTCGATCCAGAGCATGGCCGAAAGAGTACTGCGGTGGGTGCCGATGGCCATGAGTACCCCGAACTCATAGGTGCGTTCCCGGGTCATCATCAGGATGGTGCCGAACAGGCCGGCGCCAATGAGGATGTACAATACCCACAGGATGAGCATGGCCGAGGCGGTGTCCAGCTCCTGGGCCTCGATGAGTTCGGGCATGAGTTCGCGGTAGTCCATCACTTCGAAGGCGTCGGCGGGGAACAATTGCTGCAGCCGGCGGCGGGCCTGGGGTAATTCGTCGCGGCCACCGGGCAGGTTGACGGCCAGGGTGGTGAGCCTTTCGCCGGTGCCATAGAAATGCTGGGCCAATGGCAAGGGCATGAGCACGAGCTGTTTGTTCAGATCAGGGGCACCAAAGCGCACGATACCGACGATGGGATAGGCACCAGCGGCGTTCTGCCCTTGGTAGCCCTGGCTGATGAGCACCAGGGTGTCGTCCACGCTGAGCTTGAGGTGCTCGGCAAGCCCTTGGGCCATGAGCACGCCCCCGGCTGCCCGGTCGAAATAGCGCCCCTCGACAACCCGATCGGCAAGCGAGGACAAGGCGTTTTCTCTTTCCGGGTCCACACCTACGACCAGCACGCCACGGGTGATCTCGCCCGAACTCGCCAGGGCAAAACTTTCCAGGCGCGGGGCGATGTGAGGGTCCTCGAGGGCCTCGGCAGGGATTTCCTCGACGGCCATGGAGTTTTCAAGTGTCTGGTCGTCCCAGAAGCCTTTTTTGTGCACCTGTACGTAGCCCAGGTAGTAGCGTACCACGTTGTCGATCATGTGGTCCCAGGTGCCTTTCTGGAATGACTGCAACACGGCTGCAAACAGCACGGCAAAGGCCACACTCGATATGGAGATCAGCGTCCGGCGCTTGTTGCGCCACAGGTTTCGCCAGGCAAGTTTCAAAAACATGGATGCGTAGTTTGCGATGTGCCTCCGGGCATCATACCCTGCTCGCAGCGGCCAAAGGTAAGTTTTTCGGTAGGGAATGCTGCGTTGCACTTTGTCAGCTACCTCGCACGAGTGGGAGGTGGGTTGTTTTTGGCTGGGTGGAGAAAAATCAGGAGCTGAGGGGGCAGCGCTAAGCGTGCTGTCGGCAGAAACTGAGTAGGCAGCTCTGCTGGAATCTTTCGGTCGAGCTTGGACTAAATGAACATGCCGGAGCGGAGACACATGGCCTGCCGCCCCGGCAGTTTTCGGAAAAAATAGCGCTCCCCGCAGGACGCAGGAGTCGCCTTTCGGGCTTATTGGAGCATCACTTTCGTCGTGGCTGCTACTTTGCCATCGAGCAACAGGTTGACCACCGCCATGCCTTTGAAATCTTCGATGCGGATGGTTTCGGTGGTTTCGCTACCGTCGTAGCTGGCATACTCGAGGGATTTGAGCACTTTGCCTTCGATGGTGGTCACTTGTAGAGCGGCCTTGCCTGGCTTGCCTTTGAAGCGCACTTGGAAACTTTTGGCGGCGGGGTTCGGCTCGACGGAGAGTTGCACGGAGGTGTCGTCGGCCGGTAGCTTGAAGTAGATGGGCAGGACCATTTCGTACGGGACGGGTTTGCCGTCTTTGGTGGCAGGTGTCCAGCGAGGCATGGAATTCACCAGTTCAAGTGCAGCCTGGTCGAGCAAAGGATGTACTTGCTTGAGGAAGATAGCCTCTTTGATGTGGCCATCTTCTCCGATGACCATTTTCACCGCAACCACGCCTTGGATGCCCAGTTTGCGAGCTTCCTCCGGATACTTCAAGTTTTCACCTACGTAAGCGAGGAGGTTGCCAGTGGAACATGCTTCCAAGGACTCGGTGTTGGAGCAGTCGCCAAAGACGGCTGGAGTTTCCTTCGAGCGTGCTGCGGGCTTCGAGTCGAGTTTGAACCGGATGGGCAAGTTGAATTGCGTGCGCACGGGTTGGCCCTTTTGTTTGCCTGGTATCCACTTGGGCATGGAGCGCACAATCCTGAGGGCTTCCTCCCCGCATCCACCACCTATGTCACGAACGATTTTCTCACCTGTGATGGAGCCATCCTTTTCGATGATGAAATTGACTACCACCATCCCTTCGATTCCGGCTTCGATAGCCTCTTTGGGATATTTGATGTTGTTGTAGATGAACTCCAGCATTTTTTGGTCGCTACAACTCCTGAGCTCTTGGGGATCGGGCAGGTTTTCCAAATCTTCGCACCCCTGGAATCGAGGCATTTCTTCTACCATTTTGAAGATGGGTTCCTCGTTGGCAGAGGACGCATCGGCTGGGATGGTGTCGGTGAGGTACACGGAGGCAGGGTGGATCTCAGTGTGTGTAGTGCTGTTGGTGGTTTTACCGCTGGAAAACGAGATCAGCAGAAATGCGAGTAGAGGAAGCGTTGCCAGGTATTTGAGACTGGCCAGATGGGTTGATTTGTTTTTGGTCATCATGATGAGACGTTTTTTAAGTTGTGAAGAAAAAATGGCGTTCGACAATCCCATGGCATTGCCCGGTATGGAATGCCTCAGTAACATGCGGGTATAGTCTTTCTTGCTGAATTTTCGAATGACATAGGCGTCAGCGAGGAATTCGTGCGTGTTCTGCAGCTCTCTCTTGTAAAGCACTGGCAGGGGCAGCCACCAAAGCAGGATCCCCGCCAACTCCACGAGCACTACATCGTAGCTGTGGCCCTGGAAGATGTGGGCTTCTTCGTGCAAGATGATTTGCCGCCTGCTCACCTCGTCCACTTCGAAGTGGCGGCTCCAGTAAAGGGAATTGAAAAATGAGAAGGGCAGGTGCTCCTCGTTGGTGAGGTACATGTGGTACGGGCGCGATTGGACCTCTTTCGCCTGGCTGCGCAGTCGCCCCAATTGGAGGAGGCCTTTGAAAAATCGCAGGGTAAAGAATGCGACGCCCGCCAAGTAAATGGCTGTGAGGGCTTTTCCCCACGGGAAGCCCTCGCCGGTACTCGTCGAGGCACTTACCACGGCTTCGCCCATCGATTCAACTCCCACCACAATCGGCTGAAAGGTGTATGCAACCGTTGTAGCCTCAGTGTACCATAATGAATCCAACGGCACCAATGGCAACAGCACGCCCAGCACCAGGCTGCCAAGCAGGTAAAAGCGGTTGGCTCTAAAAAATGTCTCGCTTCGAAATAGCAAGACGTACAGCACATAGCACACCAACCAGCATATAGAAACTTTCAACAGGTAAGCTATAAACATGGCATTGGCATTTATTCGTCGAGCTTTTTGAGTAGGTCACTCAGTTCGTCGGGATCGATTTTTTCCTCCTTGATCAGAAAAGACACCAAGCGCTTGGCTGAGCCATCGAAATATCCCGACAGCACTCGTTTGAGTGTGTTGCGGGCGTAGTCATCCTTTGATACTACTGGGTAGTATTCGTACGTGCGGCCATAGGCCTTGTGTGAGACGTAACCCTTGCTTTCCAGAATGCGCACAATGGAGGAAATGGTACTATGTGGTGGGCGCTCTCCACGTTCCCGCTCGAGTTCGTCAACTATCTGGCTCACCAGGCATGGCCCCAATCTCCAGATGATTTGCATCACTTCTTCTTCGGCTTTCGTCAGTTGTGTCATGGTCGAGGATGGTTTGGAATCTTGCACGTTGATTGGATGGGCCAAAGGTATAGCCAATGATTTAGAAATGCAACTATTATTTTGGCGAAATAACTAAAAAATACGTTACAAGACCAAAGGAGCCGGTCAACCTTGGATTCTTTACCAGTTTGACTGTTGGGTAGTGGGCAGTGGGCGGTGGGCAGTGGGCGGTGGGCAGTGGGCGGTGGGCAGTAGGCGGTGGGCAGTAGGCGGTGGGCAGTGGGCGGTGGGCAGTAGGCAGTGGGCAGTAGGCAGTGGGCGGTGGGCAGTAGGCAGTAGGCAGTTAAAAATTGCTCTGCTATTTGGTTTTGCAGCTGAGGGCGACTTTGGGATTTTTGGAACCTTGTTTACCACAATGGCGGACCTTGCGTGATTAGATGAAATTGACCGAATGACAAACCGATGAATTTGCTCTCAACCAAATCTGACCCGATGAGGCCCTGTTTCCTAACCATTGCACTGTTGTTCGTTGGCGGTGTCAGCTTTTCCCAATCGTTCACCCTCGATGGCTATGTGAAGTCGCTGCAGTCGGTGGTTTTCTTTCGGGTGCCACCACTCGAGGAGTCCATCATGCTCACCGACCAGCTTTTGCACAACCGTCTAAACTTCAAATACTACCCTTCGGACAAGTGGACATTGGTAGCCGAGGTGCGCAACCGGGCTTTTTTCGGAGACCAGGTGAAGCTGGACCCCAACTTCGTTGCAACCCTGAACAGTGCAAGCAACGACTATCTCGACCTCAGCGCCGGATACCGAAACAAAAAGGGCTATGCGCTGCACACCACCCTCGATCGCCTTTATGCGGACTACGCTTCTGGCCCATGGGAATTCCGGTTGGGGCGCCAGCGCATCAACTGGGGCATTGGCACTACCTGGAACCCCAACGACATTTTCAACGCCTACAACTTCACTGATTTCGACTACGAGGAACGCCCCGGCAGCGACGCCATCCGCATTCGCCGCTACTTCGGCATTGCCTCCAGCATCGAACTAGCTGCCCGTGCCGCCAAGGAGTGGGAATCATTCTCGGGGGCGATTCTGCTCAAATTGCACTCCGGTAGCTACGACTGGCAGGTGCTGGCTGGTGTGGCAGAGGCACATACCGTCCTGGGGGGTGGTTGGGCGGGCAACTTGGGCAATGCCAGTTTCAAAGGGGAAGCGGCGTGGTTCGCTCCTTTGGAAAAAGATGGGACGCATAGCCTGGCCCTGACGATGGGGATCGATTACACCTTCGCAAGCCAACTGTACCTCAATGGCGGGTTCCTGTACAACTCGCTCGGCACCAGCGGCGACGGCAACGCCACCGATCTTTTTTCACTGGAGTTGTCGGCCCGCAACCTGTATCCCTACAAGTACGCGGTGTTTGCCCAGGCCCTGTACCCCATCACCCCCTTGCTCAACAGCGGGCTCATCGCCGTGTACAGCCCTGGCAAGTCGCATGCGTTGTTCCTCAACCCTGTGTTGACTTATTCCATCGCGGAAAATTGGGATCTCGATCTGGTCTTCCAGATTTTTTTCCAGAAAACAAAAACCTACGAGAGCTCCGTTCAGGCGGGCTTCCTACGTACGAAGTGGAGCTTTTGAACCACCATTTTTGTGGCTCATCCGCGGTGCAATCGCAGATGCCCTCCCGAGTAGATCAACTCCACTGACTTTTTTTCTAAAAAAAAATGGCTCATCGACTGGGCTGCCAGGAGGGCGGCTTTTCCCTCGAGTATTTAGTCCAGAGATTCACTTTGAATGAACACGTTCTGATTCAGGGAGTGACGGATGTTGCCCTTGTGGCCCGGCGCTGACAGGACAGGCTCAAATCCTCCGCTCTTCTATCCGACATGGATCGCTGGCGCTGTAAAAAGCAATTGCGGAACGAAGGAGCAGGCCCTGTTCCGCAATTGCGCTCTGAAGCTTTTGGTGGTTTTCCGAATTCCTATTGCAAGGCGAAAATCTTCTGCAGTTTCTCCAGCTCTTCAGGGTCGTTTTGGTCTTCGACCATTTTGAGCAGGAGGTCTTTGGCGTTCAGCGCCAAGGTGTGTTCCGTTTCGAAATCGCCGCCTTCGCTGATGCGGTCGGGGCTCAGCGTCTGGTGGAAGGCGAGTTGCTCGGCGATGTTGCGAGCCAAGATTTCGATGTGCGGTTTGGCCTTTTCGTAACCGCCAGCTTCCACCATGACCGACAGCACTTGCAGGGTATTCCAGTCGTAGGGGAAGTTGAAGTTGGGGAATGCCTCGAAGAACTTCTCCACCAGGGCGATGGCTTTTTCGTTTTCCCCTTTGTCTTTGAGACGTCGGGCGGTTCGCATGATGACCACGCGCAGGCTTTGTATGCTCGGGCCATAGCTGTAGGCCACATGTGTGTCGATTTTGTCAAAGTTGCCCCAGCGGAATTTGTTCATGATGTTGTTGTACACCGTTTCGGTGTCCACCCGGCCGAAGCCGTAGGTATACAGGCCCCGTTCGCTTTGGGACTTCACGGGCACGATGCGCAGCGCAAGGCCCTCCAGTTCCATGTAGTCCTGCAAGCCGAACATCTTCTCAGGTCGGCAAGTGACGGCGAAATAGACTGGACGCGAGTTGATGTTGGATGCAATGACATCGAGGATGGCGATTTCGTCTTTGGTGAGGTAGGAGCGGTTGGGCAATTGCACAGGTATGCGCGACATGAACGGCAGGCCTTCGGCCGGGTCGTAATGGCCCAATTCCACGGCTTTGACGCTGTCCACTTCGATGTACACTTTTTTGGATGGCATGTAAGATTCCACGGGGCGTCCTCGCTGGGTTTGCAGGGGGTGATCTTCTCCTATGAATCGCAACCAGTCGATGGCGTTCATTTCTTTGTCGTTCTCGGAGGGGTTGTAGTAAAAGACTGCGTTGCGCTTGCGGCCTCGGTAGGCCTCTGCCGGGATGGTGAGCTTGAGTGGCGGGCTGTCGTTGATACGGCGGCGCAGCAGGTTGATGTACCAATCCACCTGGATGAGGCTGAGGTTCACCACTCGGACATCGGTTCGAATGCCCTCGACTTCCTGGGCGTACCAAAGCGGATAGGTGTCGTTGTCGCCGTAGGTGAAAATGATGGCATTGGGTGCACAGCTTTCGAGGAAATTGACGGCGTAGTCGCGAGCGGCGTAGTGTCCGTGTCGGCTGTGGTCGTCCCAGTTTTGTGTACCCATGATGATGGGCGGCACCAGGCCGGCGGCCAGGGCCAGAGCGGCTGCCCCACTGGGGTTGATTTTGGAGGCCAGCCAATCGAACAGCCACAAGGCGCCCATGCCTATCCAGATGCAGAAGGTGAAAAATGATCCGACGAGCACGTAATCGCGCTCGCGGGGCTCGTTGGGCGGCTGGTTGGAATAGATGATGATGCCGATACCAGTTACGAGGAAGAGAACCAACAGAGCAAAGGCCTCATTGGGGCGCTTGCTGAAGTGGAAGAACAGGCCGAGCAGTCCCAGGATGAAAGGCAGGAAATAGTAGTGGTTGCGCGAGGGGTCCTTGGCTCGGGCCTCGGGCAGTTTGTCCATGGGGTACAGGCGCATTTCATCGATGAACTTGATGCCCGACTCCCAATGGCCACTGGTTTTGTCCCAGGCGTAAAATCCCTGCTGGTCGTTCTGCCTGCCTATGAAGTTCCAGGCGAAGTAGCGCCAGTACATCCACCCGAGCTGGTAGCGGAAGAGGAATTTGAGGTTGTCGAAGAAGTTGGGTTTGCCCGTGGGTTTGTTGATCCAGAGGCGGTATTTCTCTGGACGGCCCTGGGTGTCGTCGCCCATGCGCGGAAAGAATTGCTTGTCTTTGTTGTCGTATTTGTAGGTGACGCGCTCATCGACGATTTCATAGCGCTCTACACGCTTGCCATTTTCCTCTTTGACCACCTGGCCGTAGCGTTCTTCGACGATGTTGTCGATGGGTTGGGCGTCGAAATTGGGTCCAAACAGCAAGGGGCGCTCACCGTACTGCTCGCGGTTGACATAGGACAACAACCGGATGGGGTCGGACGGCACGTTCATGTTGATGGGTGGGTCCACGTTGGCCCTGATGACGATGATACCAATGGTCGAAAACCCGATGACTGTCATCATGGCACTGACCACCATGATTTGCTGGAGGTGTGGGCTGGTTTTTTGCAACACCCATTTGTCGAGCATCCAAGCCACGGCGGCCAAAGCGAGGCCCCAGGCCCCAAACGCAGCCAAGGCATAAATGCCCAGCGATACCAGGAATCCGATGCGGTCGGCGGGCTTGCGATAGGTGGTGTAGCGAATGCCAAAGAAGAAAATGCCAAACAAAACGAGCAGCATCGGCACCAGGCCCGAGTGGAAAGGCAACCCCAACCCGTTGACCATGAGTAGTTCCAATTGCCTCCACATCTTCGGAATGCCAGTGATGACCAAGCCCTGGATGGCCGGAATGAAAAGCAGACCCACGAACGAGGCCACCAACATCCCGATGAATCGGGGCTCGCGATATTTTTTCAGGTAATACAGAATGCCCAGCGCTGGGAAGGTGAGCAAGCTCAACAAGTGTACACCAATGGAAAGAGCTGCAGAAAAGATGACGAAAACCAGCCAGCGATCGTGGGTGGGTGTGTCGGGCAGGGTGTACCACTTCACCATTCCCCATAGGGTCAGACAGGTGAAAAACGTACTCATGGCGTAAACCTCACCCTCCACGGCCGAAAACCAAACCGAGGTGGAAAAGGTCATGGCCAACCCCGCTATCAGCCCCGCGCCGGCAATGGCGATGGCCTGGGCGGTGGTGGGCGATTCTTCTCTTCCCACCAAAGCCAGCTTGCCAAGCATGATGGTGACCCAGCAAAGCAGCATGGCGGCCAGGGCCGTGCAAATGCCCGACATGACGTTCACTGCATAAGCTATGTACTCGGGATGGGCTTTGGTGTCGCTGATGAGTTCGGCTACCGTGATGAACATCCGGCCTACCAGCATGAACAAAGGCGCTCCGGGAGGGTGCACCACTTCCAACTTGTAAGCGCCCAGGATGAACTCGCCGCAATCCCACAAACTACCGGTCGATTCGGCACTGAGGACATAAACTGTGGCGGCAATGGCAAAAACCAATAAACCGGTGATGGTGGAGAGGGATTTGAAAGATCTCATGAAATCGCAGGGATTGTGAGGTGGTTTTTCGCTGCAGGTGTGATCGTGCCCTTTAGGTCTGGAGGCGACGTTGGAATCTTTTTGTCCATTTCTTGGACATTTGTATCGGCTGCTCCCGCAGGCGACGGGCAAAAGTAATAAAATGTGCACTGGAGCAATGGCCGCTCAAATGGTTGGCTGATGCGACAGGGAGGAAGGTGACCAAGGCCATTTTTCAGAGGAATCAGGGACCGTTGAGCACGGAGGAGCCATCAATCTATCTTCGTCATGAGAGAGCGGGTCGAAACCCACAATCCTGTAGTCGAATTCGGAGGCTGGCGATTGGTGGCGGGTCTGTTGCTGTGCCATTTATTCCTTTCGTTGCTTGCCAATGGGGTCCTTTTCCAGCAACCCGTCGTTTCTTTCTTGTTCCACTTGCAAAGTGCCACTGGCCATTGGGTCCAACCCACCCTGGTGGCCAATGTGATCAACATATCCGTAGTCCTTGGTCTTGGCGTAGTCTGGATTGGAGGCTGGCGATGGGCCGACCTTGGTTGGCGCTGGAGTCACTTCGCCAGAGCCTTGGCCATACTTGCGGGATTGGTGATGCTGTGGCAGTTGCTGCTGGTCTTCATTGGCTGGATGGCCTTTGGAGACTTGCATTGGCATGAGCGGGCTCAGGAGACTGCCACGAGCCGCTATCTCGGTTCCCTGCTGGCCCAATTTTTTGGAAATGCACTTTACGAGGAGTCCTTCTTCAGAGTTTTTTTATTTACACAAATATTGAACTGGTTTCGACGACACTCCAAATATCGCTGGGCAACTGCGATGGCGGTCCTATTTTCACAGGCCATTTTTGCCTTGAGCCACCTGCCCAATCGGGTTTGGGTACACCACCTGACGAATCCTGAAGCCCTGCTTTTCAATTTGCTGTGGCTGTTTGCAATGGGCATCGGCTTCCAGCTCCTTTGGCTTTGGACTCGGAATTTGTGGATCGTGGTGGGGTTGCATGCCCTGGACAACAAACCCTTTTCACTCGCAGACGTGCCCATTGGTGCGGAGGATGGCGTTTTGGAGTTGTTGATTCTCATCATCGTATTGGTGGGCGTGTACGAGCCCATCCGCCATAAGTGGACGAGCCTGTGTGCCGGGGTGGCACCTCGAGGATGAATGCAGCACTTTTTCCTTGACCGTTAGAGGTGTCATGCATGAATACCTTTCTGGGAAGAGGGGAAATAGCGAAGCGTGAGCTGCCCGGCCCGTTTGCACCAATGGAAAGTCGGACAGGCTCACATCCTCGATCAATTCCCAAAAATTGTCAACGTCGGTCAAATCATATTTTTTCTATGAACTTATCCAGGGAGGTGGTAAAATCAGGAGCAGCCTCGTAGCCAAATTTTTGGAAAACTGTTTTCCAAAACTGCCTGAACTCCTCTGTGTCGATTACCTTCAAATATTGCTCTTCGAGGTTTTGGCTCAGTTGATATCCATACAAATTGGAGGCAGGGATGAGGTCGGCCAGTGCGTAATATGACAAATCCAGCTTTTCGACTTTTTTCATGGAATTGGGGATACCGGCCTTTTTTTCTATGCATATACCATCGCAACATTCGAGCATGTCGGAAATGAAGATCAGGTAGGTTTGCTGGGCCGAAGAGGCGCCATTGAGGTAGTTTTTGACCGATTTCATTGCCGAGACCAGGCAGGTCGCCTCTTCTTGCTCCTGGATGTGATTTCGTATGCCGGAGGTTATTTTATCGATATCCTTATTCCAGGTCTCCTGATAAATTCTCCGGTCACGGCTGTTGATGGGTACTTCCTTTTTTATATTGACGAGGGGTGGTTGCACGGTGCTTTTGTTTGTGGTGAAAATGACCAATTGGGATTTGTCATCCATCTCATTGGCGATTTTCTTCACGGCATTAAGTGCCCGCCTGATGCTCTGCTCGGGAATGCTTTTCGAGGAGTCGAAGATGACGATGATGCGTTTTTTGACATCGTATTTCTCGGAAGGCTTGGCCCTGTTTTCCACAGCGGATTGTTCCACTTCAGCATTCGAGGAAGCTTTTTCTTTGGATTCGGTTTTGTCTCCATTACCTCCGCAGGCGCAAACGATGAATGCGAGGCAAAATGGGATGACCAGCTGGACGAAAAATGGTTTGGTGTTCATTTTCACGATTGATTTTAGGATGAAATGTTTGTCGTTCAGTCCTCGGTCGGGATGGGCCTGATGGGCTTTATTTGCTGATACGCTTCGTGGATGGTCTCCGTACCACGGGCCGACATCAAGCGCAGGATGAACATCTTGGCGCGCTGGTATTCGTCTCGTCCGAGGCCGGGGTTCACCACCCCGCGCTGATAGCCATGCAGATAGATCAGGTACAGCAATTGGCTTTGCGTTTGGACGAATTCTGGCGTTTCGACCATACCCAACAGCCGATGCAATGTCGTCTTTCGCTTGATGGCTTCCTGGAGGGTTTTGGAACTCTCCTGCCAGCGATGTTTGAATTTTCTATACAGCCATTTGGTTTTGAATGCCAAGCGTTTGTTGAGGTAGATGAAGGTTGAATAACTGAAGAAAATGCCAGCGAGCAAGGGAAATAAAATGGTGATGAGCAAATAAAAGAGGTTCGATTTTTCTATCATTTGCTGGAAGCTATCTTTCACGTTCTTTTCGAGTTCTTGGTCCGAGGCGGCCTGCGGAGCTGTATCCGTATTCGACTCGCTGGCAATCAAGTCGTCGGAGATATTTCCCCCTGCATTCTGTTGTTTTACCCTTAGTTCTACCCACCGGTTGTGCTCTTCAGACATTGCGCGCATGCGGCCGGTGGTGAAGAGGGTAAAAATCGTCAAGCCGAGCAATAGAAAAGCTACGCCAATGCGTGACCAGCGCCATATTCGCATTTTTTTGATGTCCTTCTCGATCTGTGCGGGATCGAGGTCTTGCTCGGTTAGTGCCAGCAGGCGCAATTCCCGGGCTGCCTTGTCGGGTGGTCGGAGCATGAACTCGTCGTACAATATTTTGAAAAGCAGGGTGCACAATGCCACACCCATGGTGAGCAATACCACTCGCCAATTGGACATCAGCACATGCAGCAAATGCACGAGCATTCCACTGCACGTGTCCTCCTCTGGTTGGTGGAACAGAAAGTTCAGGGTGTGATGGGGGTCGGTGGCGTCGAAGGCGAACACTTCCTCGGTAATCATCAGTGCCAATGGAATGTCGGCGATGAAAACCAGCAGGCCCAGCACGAAGAAAAGGATCATCAAGGCCCAGGAGTAATGGCTGGGGTGCAATTGCTTTCGCTGGTTCATTTGGTCGAGCGTTTTGGCTGCAAACTTTTTTCGTTCAGTAGCTATTCGATGGTGATCCTCCAGTTCTTTTTCCATGCGTTCGGCTGCGCGAAGCTCGCCAGTGACCTGTGCCACGAGGTCGAATTGCAGGCTTTTGGCCTGGCTGGTGAGGTATTCTTTATTGAACTGTTTTTGCCCGCGCTCGCCATCTGTCCAGCCGGTGATCCACAGGTTTTCCAATTGTTTCAGGATGCCCTCCCGACTTGCTTGAGACAAATATTGCCAGTATCCGAACCCTGTGGCGGCCGATTCATGGAATTTCAATTCTCGCTTCGTGGCGATGATGTTGCCATCGGATGATTTGACGACCGTCAAATAGTCGTCAGTGGGTTCGGGCGGGGCGGGGACAGATTTCGATCTCAGACCTAACCATTGCATTACACGTGTGAACCAATTTTTCATGATCTGCATATTTTTTGAAAAAGTGATTGCCTCAAGTCAGTCGGCGGGGGGTATCGATTTCTTCACGATATTTCAAACCAATGTGGAAGCCAGTGTCGAGGGCGTTGGCGAGCAGGATTTTTCTGCGCTTCATAAATCTGACCCGACTCTGGTAGTCGTCGGCGAGTTTTCTGCGGCGAGCGGTGAGCTTGTCGGCGTCCTCAGTGAGCAACTGCAGGCGTTCGCGCAAGGCCTTGGTGAGGTCGTCGCGCTCTTCGCTCATTGCAATGAGTTTTTTGTACAGCCCGCGCTCATGCAGACGCGCCCTGGCATAAGCCTGGCGGGTAGTTTCCAGGTCGGCGATTACGTCCGGGAAGAGGTGCCGCTCCCAGTTCAGGATTCGGAAATTGGCATCGGCCAGTTCCTCATCGGGATAAATGGGATTGACTTGCTCGGCCAATTCACTGGACACAGGGAGGAAGAAAAATATGCGCCTGAGCAAGCGGGCTCCCCACCAGAGTGAATGCTCCCAGATCCAGTAATGCCGCTCGTGCCAATCGCGATATCCCACCGCATATTTTGGCAGAGAATATTTGATGGAAAGAAGTTGATACAGTCTCGAAAGGTGGTAATTTAGTTCGGTTTTGAATTTGTCTGCTTCGTCTTTGGAAATATTGAGGGGCTCGGGTTTTTGGAGCGCTATGATTTCTGTGCTCAGATTGGTGAGGCGTTTGTTCAGGTCGTAGAGGTGGCTTAGCAATTTCCACATGCGCATCCCATAGCCAATCAGGATACCCGTGGATAAAATGGCGAGCATGAAAGCCAGGAATGACAAAATCAGTGGAAGTGGTGGCGAAAGGAAGGCATCGTGTGTGATGAGCACAATGGAAATGAAACCGATGATGCAGGCAACTATCATCTCCAAATTGGCCGCCCAGTAATTTAGCTCCCCTCTGTTTTTCTGACCGATGATGCGTGGTTCAACGATGCGGCCATGGTAGAAGTAGGAAGCAAACCCGACCAGACAGACAAGCAGGACGCTAATCCCGATCCCTTCGAGGGGTCGTAGCCAGTCGATTTCGGGCAGGACGTGAAAAAAATACAACCAGCTGACCGCAAAAGCCGTGAGCAACCCACTCAACATGATGCCTACCGCAAACTTTCGCGAGCCCTTGTCCAAATATAGTAAGGCCAAACGCTGCAAGAGGGATTCCTGCTCTTCACGCAGGGTGTGTTCTTCTTCCTGTTTGCGGCGAAGCATTTCTGCATTGGCCTCCTTGTGATCCTCGAATTTCTGGCGGTTGACCTCCTGACGCTTGGTATAGAGTTCCTGGTAAGAGTCGATCAGCTGCTGGAGTTCTTTTTTCGAATTTTCAATGGCCGCTTCCACGATCGAGGCCTTTTTACGGCCCCAGTCGAGTAATTTTTCGCGGAGTTCGTTTTCCAATTTGCTGCGCTTTTCGGCAGCTATTTCGATTTGTTTTCTGATTTCGTCCAGGCTGGCGAGGTGGTCTTTCATCTTGGTGCGTATGCGCTCCATATCTTGTTTCAAAATATCGACCTGTTCGGCCAGCAATTCATCGCAATGTTGGTAGATGATTTTTTCTTCTTCGATTTCCTCCTCGATGAAGTCCAGAATCTCCTTTTTCCTCTCCTCGAAATATGACTTGCCATCGGGCAGAATTTTGGAGCATTCGAAGCCGATGTACTCGCAGTCTTCTTCCGTGAGAAATTTGATGGCCTGGCTTGGCGTCTTCAGGTCATCTGCCGAGGAATGGTTGCCATTGTTCTGGTTTGCCTGGATGAGTACGGGCCTGCCATTGTCAATGCCATTGTCCTGCTCGTCTCCAAGGCCATTGGTCGGGCGGGTAGTGTCGTCGCTGCGCATCATCATAGTTTTTGCATTGTTGATAAGTTGATAAACGGCTGTGAATGGACCAGCTCGGTCTCCATGGAAGTTTTCGACAAGTATGTTTCTTGTTGGGGGGCAGCCCTCGGAATGATATTCATTGATGGGCTGGTTCAGGGAAATAGCTTGTTTTCCGAAAATGATCGGAGCCTGTGGATAAAGCTTGTTTGTTTAATGGGCTTATAGCGAGCTTTCTCTTTAGCTGGTGGCTAAGTTAAAACAAACCACTGCAAAAAAGCAAGACAGGGAACTGAGGGAAAGGGGGGACTGCATGATTAGGGCGATCGGGGAGAGCAAAAAGTTTGCCGACCCTGCCACACGGATTTGGAGGGCGGGGTCGGCCTGATTTTTTTGCTGGATACTCGGGAACGAGCAATGGCTATCACCATCCCGGCACGATGTTCACGCCGAAAACACCCTGGGTCTGTTTGAGCAAGGGCCAGGCGTAATAGGGTTCGAGCACCAGCGCTCCAAATAGGTTGAACCGCATCGATACCCCTGCACTGAACAGGGGGTTGAAATCGAACTCCCTCAGGGTAGGATCGTTGGTGCGCGAATAGGTATCCCAGGCGAGACCCCCGTCCAGAAACAACGACAACTCGGTAAAGAAGACCTTGGAAGGGATGAGGGCCATTTGCCGGGGGCCTGAGAAAGGCGTGCGCAGCTCTATGCCTGCAATGGCCATCTTGGAGCCGAAAAGCTCATCGATGGAGCGCTTGTTGGCATTGAGGATTTCCTCTGCCTTGTCGAAGCGGTAGCCCCGCATGTACCACGGATAGCCGAGGAAAAGCGGAAAGAAGTTGTTGGCGTTGGTGCCATAGCGGCCGTAGTGCATGAAGCGGGTGGCCAGTGAGAATGGCCTGGCGTAGAAATATTTGCGCAAATCGACGGTGAGGTTGCTGACGTTGAAGTCGCCAAAGTAGTGCTCTGCACCGATGCGGAAGCGATGTCCCATGAGTGGTGATGCCAGCCCGAAATAGGAATTGTCGCCTACCACGGCAGTCGAGACCGACCCGAGGGAGCCTTTGAACAGGTTCAGGCCTACGCTAGCCGGTTCCACCTTATGGCGTTCCTGATAGACCAGCCTGCCAAATGCATCGTAGTACTGGTCGAAGCGATCCACGCGGTTGTAATACACGGCGAAGGAAGCCCCTCCTTCTACGCGCAGGATGCGCGACAGCGGATACTGCCCGAATACACTGATCTTGTCTTCGAAGGTGCGAATCTTGTCGAGCACGAAGTGGTCGGTCAGAATGCGGGTGCCATCGATGAAGGTGAGTGTGTCGATGCCCACGTAACCATAGCGCCCGCTCGCGTAGGGCAGGTGCGAGTATCCGACACCCCAGATGAAGCGGTTCTTCAAATTGTAAAAGGCCGTGGCGAGTCCGGCGTCGTAGATTTCACCATTCAGGTACAGGCTCGAAAAAAGGCGGTGGTTGCCGAGCATGTCTCCGAAGAGCATGTCTACTCCGCCAGCCACACCGGTTGCAGTGCCTCCGTAGATCTGGCCCGTAGCCACACCCACGCCGGCACTCCCCCCGATGTATTCCAGGCTGAAGCGAGGGCGATAGGGTAGGGTGCGCAAAGAGTCCTCTGGCAGGGGTGCAAGCAGGTCGAACTTTGACAGGTTCAGGTCAACGATGGTGCGGGCTACGTCGTTGACCTTGGGCAACCAGGCCGCCTCCATGTGCACATCCTGTGGATCCACTTCCTTGTTCAGGAAATCCCGTTGGCGAGCCCAGTAGATGTGGTATCCGCCGTCGAAGTAATGGGTGAACAGAATCCGGTCACGGTTTTCTTTGATAGAGGCAGTGATGGCCGGGGCGTAAGGAGTGATGCCGCTGATGCCAGTGAGGAAATCGGTGAGCTGGAAGATCTTGCCGGTAGATGGTTCGAATTTGTACATGTTGCGGAAGCCGTCCCGATCGGACAGGAACAAAATGTTGCCCTCCCAGTCGTACACGGGGTTGAGGTTGTTGGCGCCGAGAAAGAAGTCGTAGTAGGTGATTGGGTGGGATTCGTCCTCCATATCCATGACGGCGAGGTTGAAGCTCAAGCGACTGACGCCGGCGTCCATGCTGAGCTTGTCGGAGGCGAATGCCAAATGACGACCGTCAGGTGACCAAGCGGGTTCCAATTCAGAGTAGGCATCGTCGGTCAATTTGACGACTCGATTGGAGGTGAGGAAGTATTGGTACAGATCGACCTGACCATTGACGATCCCTGCGACGACGATGCTGCGGCCGTCGGGCGACCAAGCCGGGTTGCTGAAGGCTGGCACGCCGGGGATTTTCAATGTTTCGAGGGTTTTGCCTTCGATGTTTTTGATGACGAGGACGTTGTCGCCTTTGCTCACACCTACGAATGCAAAGCGACGGCTGTCGGGAGCCCATGTGCCAGCGCTTTCGATGAAGTTCAGGTCGTCGAGGTGACCACTGCGGGCGGCACTGTGCACCTTGCGGATGATTTCCCCGTTGACGGCGTTGGCCAGGTAGAAGTCGATGGTGAAGAGGTCTTTTTCAGACAGGAACAGTACGTACTGCCCGTTGGGGCTGAGCACCGGGGCAATGTTGAGCTGGGTTTTGTTCTTTTTCTCGGCCATGAGGGGCTTGCCGATGAAGCGCTCCTTGCCATCGCCCAACCATTGGCCATAGTATTCTTTCATGCTTTTGATCCAAAACTCCGACAGTTCTTTCTCCTTCATGCCTATCTCCCGCACGCTGGCTTCTTCGAAGCCGTATTTGGCTGTGCTCATGAAAAGCGGAGCCACGATTTCATCGCCTTTGAATCCGGTGATGAAAGCCCAAAAGGCTTGACCCCAGCGATAGGGGAAGTAAGCGGGATCGTTCATTTTTCGGATGGTCGGTACCCGATCGTGTAGCACCGCATCGCGCATCCACATGGAGGTGTGTGGGTCGAGCCGGCCGATGGAGAGGTATTCCGCCAAGCCTTCCACCATCCAAAGAGGCAGGTTGGCCAAGCTCTGCAGGGATGTGGAATCTCCGTAGATGACCTTGTGGTATTGGAAGGCGTGCACGAGTTCGTGGCCGAGTACGTGCCGTGTCTGTGCATTGGACATGGCGAGCGGCAACACCACGCGATTGCGCAGCCCTTCCGTGACACCGCCCGTGCCCACGCTTATTTCTCCGGAAATGGCATTGGTCTGCTGGAAATCGGGATGGTCGTTGTAGAGGATGATGGGATTGCGTTGGTCGAAAGTGTCGAGCAGGACGGCTTGGTGGAGCAGGTACCAATGCTCGGCGTCGTTGGCGAATTTCCTGAGGAGAGGTTCATTGTCGAGGTAATGATGGATTTCGAAATGGGGCGTTTGCAGGACGTTGAATTCCTTGTTTTCATAGCGGGGTTTGTTCCTGCCGAAGTACTGGGCCTGGAGGGAAGCGGGCCACGGAGCGGCGACGACGGTGAAGATTGCGATGAACAGAAGTTTTTTCATGGTCAAGAATTTTGGATCAGCGTGGTGGACTCGAGCAGCAGGTATCGTTGCGATATGGCTTTAAAACACCAAAAACTGCTTGCAACTACCTGCCAAGACGCTTAAAAGTGGGTTAAGGCTGCCAAATTGGTAAAATGTACGACGCACAGCCCCCCACATCAGGTTTGTAAAACAATGGCGCACATTGGATACATTAGCCGCCGAACCAGGCAAAGCCCTGTTGGCCAGCCTTTTCAAAACGATTAAAACGAAGCACATGAAAAACCAGCCAAACTCCAACGGGTTCAAGCCCTACATCCCCGCTTCCGACACGAGTGTAAAGGAATTCACCTTTCGAGCTATTCTGCTGGGCATCGTCTTCGGCATCATCTTCGGCGCCAGCACGGTGTATTTGGCCCTCAAGGCGGGCCTGACGGTCAGTGCGAGCATCCCCATAGCCGTGCTGGCCATTTCGCTCGGACATCGTTTTTTTGGCACTACCATTTTGGAAAACAACATCATTCAAACGACGGGCTCGGCCGGGGAAAGCGTGGCTGCGGGTGTGGTCTTCACCATCCCTGCTTTCCTGTTCCTGAGCGATCCCTCAGTTGGTGACCAGTATTTCCGGTATTGGACGATTTTCTTTCTGGCTGTGCTGGGCGGCTGCTTGGGCACCTTGATGATGATACCCCTCAGGCGTTCCCTCATCGTGCAGGAGCATCGGAATTTGCCCTATCCCGAGGGCACGGCCTGTGGGCAGGTGCTCATCGCCGGCGACAAGGGGGGTGATTTTGCCAAGCCAGCTTATTTGGGCCTGGGTTTTGCCATGGCTTACGCCTTTTTTCAGCGCATTCTGCACGTCATTTCGGATGCACCTGTCTTTGGAACTTCCGCCAACAGCAAGGTGTTCCCGGCCGCTCAGGTCAGTGGAGAAATCACCCCTGAATACATGGGAGTAGGCTACATCATCGGGCCGAGGATTTGCGGGGTGCTGGTGGCCGGTGGCGTCCTGGCGTGGTTGGGGTTGATTCCCTTGCTGGCAAGCATCGTACCTGCTGAAACCATTGCTGCCCAATTGGTCAAGCTGGGTTACCTGGCCAGTCTCGATGCCACCGGCGGGGTGGCGGGCTGGGACCCCGTTGCAAAGACTTTCGCCGACCCCGCAGGTGCCATTTACCGGGCTTACGTGCGTCAGATTGGGGCAGGTGCCGTGGCGGCCGGAGGGTTCATCACCCTGTTGAAAACTTTCCCCACCATCATAGCAGCTTTCAAAGGAAGTTTTTCTGATTTCAAAAACCGACACACTGCGCCAGCACCGACGCGCACCGAACAAGACCTCTCCATGAAGGTGGTCTTGCTTGGAAGTGCAGGCCTGGTCGTCATCATGGCCTTGTTGCCCATGATGCCCGGCAGCAATTTCTTTTCGAAATTACTGCTGGGGCTGCTGGTGGTCGTGTTCGGCTTTTTCTTCGTCACCGTATCGAGTCGCATCGTGGGCATCATCGGTTCTTCCAACAACCCGATATCGGGTATGACGATCGCCACCATCATGGCCACGGCGCTGGTGTTCATAGGTATTGGCTGGACGGGGCACGTGTACGAACCGCTGGTGCTCGTGGTCGGGGGCATGGTTTGCATTGCCGCTGCCAACGCCGGCGCCACCAGCCAAGACCTGAAGACGGGCTACATCGTAGGTGCTACGCCCAAATACCAGCAAATTGCGCTGTTCATTGGGGTATTGTTCTCGAGCATTGTGATAGGCTTTACGGTGAAATACCTCGACACCCCGACTGCCGAGCTGGCAGCTCGAGGCGTGGAGCATGCCATTGGAGAGACTTTCAATGCACCTCAGGCCACGCTGATGGCCACCCTCATCAAAGGCCTGCTCAGCTATAACCTCGACTGGCAATTCGTGCTGGTGGGGGTGTTTCTGGCCATCACAGTGGAGTTGTGTGGTGTGACGGCGCTGTCTTTTGCCATCGGCTTGTATCTGCCTCTGTCCACCACGCTGCCCATTTTCCTGGGAGGAGCCATAAAAGGTGGCGTGAACTGGTACCAGGAACGCCAAGGCCGCAAGGCTGCCGATGACGAACTGGGCAAGGGCAACCTCTTCGCCACTGGCCTGGTGGCAGGTGGCGCCTTGGCTGGCGTGATCGTAGCCATGCTCATCGTAAACGAACCCGTGGCCCGTTTTCTGGAAAAACTGAATCTGGAACCCTTGCTCACGGGGGCTCTTGGCCATACAGGTTATATGTTGCTGGGTGTGGGGTTCTTCGCCTTCATGGGTTGGGTGCTCTGGAGTGTAGCCTTGCGTGATGATCCCCCTCGTCAGGAAGGCTGAAATGATTTCACAAAAAAACTGATGCCATGGCAGACTATGAGAAAAACAAACCACCCGAGCGATCATCCCGGACAGGGAATATTTACGATCGCATTTTCAAAGAGAATTTGGGTGCGATGCTGCCCGTATTACTCGAGAAAATACTCGGCTTAAAAGACTACCGGCTGGAAAATCTGCCCCAGATCCGTCAGCAGTCCACTACGGAGCGAGAACTGGATTTCCTCCGGCTAATCTGCGACGAAGTTTCGCCGGGGGGCAGGATCCTTCACGGTGAGTTCCAGTTGAAAGACGTAGCGGATCTCGACTACAGAATGCTGGAATATGCGGTGCTCCTGATGCGCAATTACCGCATGGAAGTAGAACAGCACGTTTTCTTTTTCAGCAAAAAACCTCCCAAGCGAATCAAAGCGCTCGTTGAAAACCGATTCATCCAATTTTCCTATCATTTACACTACATCGGAGATATCAGCTATCGACATTTCCTGGACACGAACGTCCCCGAGGCCGTCATCATGAGCATCCTGGCCAATCACCAAGGACTTCCTGCCCAAAAGCTCATCGCCATGATCATTGCAAAACTTTTCCAACTCGAAGGCGATACGCTCGCTACCAGAAAGCACCTCCGACAGCTACACCAATTCTCTTACCTATGTAACTTGCACGAGGAAACCTATAAAATGACAGCCGACATGTACACCAAGGATTTCATCGAGAAAATCAAAGACGACCCGTTTTATCGGGAAGGCCTGGAAGAAGGCATTCAGAAAGGCCTGGAAGAAGGCCTGGAGAGAGGTTTGCAAAAAGGTCAAGAGAAGCAGGCCGTCATCACGATTTGCCACCTGTTGTCAAAAGGCTTTGACGAGCAGTCCGTAGTCGAAATTACTTTCAGCCCGCTCGAGTTGGTGAAGGAGGTACGTGCGCAGTTGGAGAAAAAGCCCCGCATCGAAGCTGCATTGCGAGAGGGGCAGCACGACGACGAGACCATAGCCGAGAGCCTGGGTGTGCACCAAGGGGTGGTGGCGTATGTGCGACGCACGATGGCGATGAATGGAGAGAATGGCAGGGCTTGACCACCGACGCCGGTGAGCAAGCTCCTTCAGCTTCAGTGGATGGACAAGTCAGCAACAATTCATCAGAACACAGCTCCCATCTGAGCTCGGCCTACGTGCACGACCCTTGCCGAGCCAGTCTTCCGACCCTCGTAACTGATGCCCAAGCGTATGCTTTTACCGATTTGCCTGTCGAGGGTCAGATTCCACAGGTAATTGCGGCCGTTTTGCAAACCTTCGAGCATGGCGAAGCCCACCGGGGAGTTGGCTTGCCCGTCGAAGCGAATGCCCACGAGGCTGAACTGGGCCCGGATGGAGGTGGTGGTACTTTGGTTGAAAACTGCTTCGAGGTTCAAAGCTGATGTGCGGAGGTTTTCGCCACCGGGGGCGAGGGTGTTTCGAGCGGTTTTGTATCGCCAGGAGGCGGTGGTGCGGAAATCGTTCGAAGGTTGGAAGCTGATTTGGGGTTCGGCGCTGAAGGATGTGATTTTGTATCGCTTGTTGGCAAAAAACGCTGAGCCTTGCTCACTGGTGCCGGTGGCCAAGCGAGGCTGAAACGAGAGGCTGCGGTTGATGTTCCAGCGGATTTTGATGAAACTTTCCCGGGTTCGTTTGCTTTCGAAGCCGGTGGTGAGTACCTGTTTGAAGCCATTGTCTGAGAGGCCAGCTTGAACTTCATAGGCAGGATGGGCTCGGTTGAAAAAGAGGGTGTGGAACTGGGAGGTGCGCGAGCTGACCAAGGCGGAGTCGGCTATGTCGAACTGAAACGGATTCCAGGGGCTGACACCGGGCAGGTCTCGCACCTTACGACCTACCTGGAGGCTGCTTTGGGTAGAGAATTTCGACAGCAGCTTTCTGATTCCGCTTGCATTGAACCAAATGGCGCGGGGTTCGAGGCGCAGGCTCTGGTTGAACTGGACGTTGTTGGTGCGAATGAGCTGGTCGGTGAAGGAAATGACCCTGACGGCGTTGGCCAGGTCTTGAAATGGCGCCACTTCGACTTCATCGACCTGTACGACGTTGTCGCTGTTGCGGTCGATCCATTGGTGGGTACCTTCGCCAGCTGGCACCTCGAGATAGGTGTATTCAATCTTGCGTTCCTGCCCGGAGCCGATTTCGTAGCTCGTGGCACTTTGCACCACACCTCTCAACACATTCACGGACCAATTGAGGCGGCCGAGGTAGGTTTGTGCAGCTTGCTGGGTGGACCGGGTGGAGTCGAGTACGTCGAGTTTTCGCCAGGTGAAATTCCAGTTCATGCGGCTGTTGCGGCTTTGGCGCCATTGACCCTCGACGGCGAATTCGTCGGCGCGGGTGCTATGGTTGAACTGGGAGCCTGCTGGGGCGTGGTCGTTGCGACGCTGGAAGGAGGATTTCAACTGGAAATTTTCCGAGGCAGGCGTTTCGATGAAAGCCTTGAAAAGCTCGTACCTGAAGCTATTGAGCAGGAGGGTGTCGGCTTTTTCGCCAGTGGAGTTCACAGCATACCGCTCGTTGCGTTCCTGCTCGGCGTAGAGTCCGGCTTTCCAGAATCGGGTGGCGGTGCTGTCGCGCCAGAGTGGGATGGCTATTTGGGCTTTGGGCCGCAGGAAGTTGGTTTGCTCGGAGGTGCTGTGTGAGCGCAGCAGGTCGCCTTGCATCCAGATGTCGTAGCCCTTTTGTTGAAAGGCATAGCGTGCGAAGTGGCGGGTGCCGGTGTAGAGGGAGTCTCTGAAATAGCCGCCGAATCGATACGCGATGATACCGGCTTGGGGCATTTGCAGGGTGAGGCCGGAGCTCAGCAGGTGTTCGTCGGTCTGACGGGTGCCGATGCTGACGTCGTTGGCGCCCTGGCTGGTGTTCCAGTCCCGGGTGAACTCTGCTGGCCGGTAGGGGCTCAGCTCCCTGAATTGCCGTTGGGTAAACTCATAATCTGCCGAGGCGGTCAAATGCCAGGATTTTTTCCCAAAAGGAGTAAAATCCAAGGCGTGGTGGACGCCGAGCATGGCCGCCAGGCCTGCGTTGTCGTCGTCGTCGAAAGGGGACAGGCGGTTGCGGTCGAAATTGCTCAGTGCAAGCTCTCCTTTCAGGCTGGTTTTTTTGGAAAAATCGTACTGCCCACCGGCGGTGAACAATTGTTGGCGCTTCGGAGCGACGAGCCGCCGCACAGGCTCGAAACTGCCAGTGGGGCGGCCCGTCAGGGGGTCGGGGGCCACCCACCGATACACCCGGCCGTTGGCAGGCGTCTGGGTGTCGAGGATGTAGTTGCCGTTGCCGCTTCCCACTTCGGAGAAGATAGCCGTATAGAGGGCCTTGGCCGGGTTGGTGCTGTACACGAGGATTCCGCTGTAGAGCACACCGTTTACGAATGTGTCGCGCAATTCATAGGACACTCGGAAGGCGTTGAAGCGATCGAGGGTGTCGATGGTAGGAACGACGGCGCTGAGTTCGTCGTCGCCGGCATTTCGCAAGGTTTGGAGTTCCTCGTCGGAAAGCGGGCCGTCAATGGGTTGGAGGCCGTCTTGTTCGCTGTAGGCGTGCACGTACAGGTGCAGCTTGTCCTGTTTGAAAACGCTGTTGACGGCGTAGAGGGAGCGCAGGTAGTTCTGGTCGGTGTAGTCGAACTCCACGATGATGCGGCTGTCCTTGGTGATCAGTCGGGTGGGCATGAAGGTGATGTGCCCAGCGTTGTAGTCGATGACGTAATCGGCGTCGAGGCCGCGGCGTAGCAACTGACCGTCGAGATAGACCCTTTCGGTGCCGGCCAGCACGATGATGAAGCGCTCGCCCTCGGCACCTTGGAGCCGATAGGGGCCCTGGTTTCCTTCGATGGCGGCGATTTCGTTGCGGGCAAATTTTCCTCTTGCTACGGCGATGCTGGCTCGGGTGTCGAGGGTGCCTGGCCGGCGGCTGTCGAGGAGAAATTGCCGGCTGAAAGTCGCTCCCTGCAGCTTTTTGGTGTAGTTCATGAAATAGCCCGGGGGACGGTTGAGCTCGTAGTCGCCGGCGATGAGCCGATTGCCGTCTTTGGTCACCTGGACGAACACCTTGTCGAATTCGCGCAGCTGCTGGGTATTGCCCTCGGGTTGGATGGGGATGTTGTTGTCGGTAATGGCGGCCAAGATTTCGACGTCGCCGAGGGTACCTGCCATCTGGAGGTTGAACTGGCTGTTGAGCACGAGGCTTTGGTTGTTGCCAAAGGCGAGGCCGCGGGTAAACGTGCCGCTGTACTCGAGGCCGCTTTGAGGCAACAGTGGCCTGGGCTCAGACCCGAAAGGGTCGTACACCGTGCCGATGAGTTGCTCGTCGGGTGAGCGAACGAGCACGCTGGAATCGATTCGCACCACTCGGCGCCCCAAGTCGAAAGGCAGTACGCGATAGCGCACGCGCACCAGCACGACGTCGTCAGGCATGGCTGCTGTGTCGAAAGCGATGGTGTTTTGCTGGAGCGTGTACAAGACCGGTGAGAGGGGCGCACCGGTCACCGGATTCCACACCTGCACCGAGGAGGGCACCACCGTAAGCGTGTCGAGCAACTGTGGCACCGGCAACACGGGCAACACTTTCGTGCGCAGGTTGCTCAGCTGGGCAGTAGCCAGCACCGGCAGCGAGGTGTACAGCAGGATGTAGAGGAATTTTTGCATAGGGCCTCGATGCGCCAACAACACCCATTCCAAGACAGGCGGGGCAAAATCGGGCCTTTTTAACGTGAGCTCACACGTGGTGTTGCCACCAATACCCGCTTCAGCACCCTTCAGCCTTTGACGCCCAGATGACACTGCCCCAATGTTCATTCTTCTTCAGGTGGCTCATTGTTTCTGTTTGTCGGCTGGCTTGCAACCCGCCTCTAGAGATTCCCTTGGCGAGCATCTATGTTTGTCGAGGTGTGAAGGAAACTAACTGCGAGGTGATAATTTGAGACAGGGAAGCTAAAGGACTTTGAGGCCGGATACTCCAAGCCAAATGCGAATACTCACCGGCTTAAAAACTAATTGGACGCCTCTCGAACCTCGGTACAGCCGCCTTACGGGCCGGTCGTTTTGTCATCGCCAGTTGACGACTTCCTGTTCCGCTGCTTGCAGCAAACGGCGGGCCCTTCAAGTGCTCGCGAAGGTCGCCTCTTCCTCCTCCTGGCGCGGGCAGCCCCCACCAGGAACATGGGCCCAAGTCATGTAGCTGGCGGTTGGGGTTTCAAAGGTAAAGCGGCTTTTACCTGAGATGGGGATTCATTGAGAGATATCAGAGCGGAAAAGAGAAAGTAAACTACTTACAAAAAACCATTCGACCTGGAGCGCTGAGCACAGAGGAAATCAATGGTCTGTTATGGCAGCTGCGTTCACCGGACACCCGACTGGGCGAATATCTGGGAAGGACCAAAAACGAGTACCGACCACTACGACAATGATCCTTCCTTTTCCCCCGATGCGACAGGCTCTATGAGAATACCGAATGAGAATACCGAAATGCAATCAATGCTCACTCCACTAAATTTTCCTGCACATGAAAAACCAATTTCGACTCCTGATTTATGGATTGTTTTATCTCACCTTCAGCCATGCCGCCGTGCATGCCCAATGCCCACCCCCTGGGTTTCCTGCAGCGGCTGATGTTTGCGCAAATGCGCCATTGGTCTGCACCAATATTGACGGATATTGTGGTACGCTGTCTACAAACGACAACCCTCAGCTTTTTCCAGGATGCCCGGCCAATGTGCTCAACAACGACGAATACATTCGATTCGTGGCTGCGTCGTCCACCCTCGTTCTCCAGGTCACGCCTTCCAATTGCCAAGGCACCATTATGCAAATTGGCATGCAAGGAGCCATCTTCGACGAGTGCAGCGGAGCGGTGCTGGCGACCCAATGTTTCTGTACTGCTGAACCTTTCCTGCTTGCCACCGATGACCTGGTAGTCGGCAAAGCCTATACCCTGGTGCTCGATGGTTGTGCTGGGGATGTGTGTGACTATAGCATCCAGATTCTTCAAGGCAGCACAAATCCCGACGATGTGACGCTGATGCCTTTTGGACAGCTCTTGGGGCCTGCCAAAGCCTGCACGAAAGAGATTTTGACCTACACCCTCGAAACCGACCCCGATGGGCAGATTTACTTCTGGACGACCATGCCCGCTGATGCCGCCCTCATCCACACAAGCCCTGGCGAACCTATAGCCACTGTCCGCTGGAATGCCGAAGGCAACTACAAGCTGTGTGTTGCTCCTGGCAATGCCTGCGGAGAATCGCTTCCACCCACTTGCATCGCTGTAGTGGTGTCGGACGAACCAGTTGCCGACACTGTGGAAGTTTCGATTTGCCAGGGAGATTGCTTCGAGCTGCCCAATGGCGAACTGGCCTGTGCACAAGGAACCTATCAGGTGTTGCTTGAAGATACCTTGAGCTGCGATACCCTGCGCAGCTATGTGGTCACCGAGATTCCTCCATCAGAAACGGTGCTTCCGCCGATCGTGCTCTGCGACAGCACCTACCAATTTTGCCAGGGTGTGGTGCTCGACTCGAGCGGGTCTTACGAGCTCAACTGCCCATCGGTCAACGGCTGCGACAGCATCGTGTCGTTTCAATTGACCTTGCTCGACCCCCATGCCATCATTGCTCCGCCTCAACCGCTGTGCCTCCCGGGTGTACTGCTCGACGGCTCCGCCTCGCTGTTTTCCGACGGGGAGGACCTGCAGCGACAAGTCCAGTGGCAAGGCCCCCCGGGCGGATTGATACCTGGCAGTGACAGCCTGGTCGCCATTGCTGCCTTGCCAGGAACCTATTGCCTGACCATCATCGAGGAAAAGCTGTCCACCACCTGCTCCCATACCACCTGTGTGGAGGTGAAAGGTCAGCCCTTGACTACACTTCCGGAACTGCTCCAGCTTTGCACGGGTGATACCGTAATCCTTGGCCAAGGGCTACCCCCCTTCGAAAGCTACTCGTGGAGTACTGGTGACACCACGGCCACCATCCCCGCTTACCAAACGGGTGAGTATGCTTTGCAGGCCATCGATTCGACGGGGTGCTTCTTCCAAGGCAGCGTCACCGTGCAAGTGGATGAACAACCACAACTCATTGCCGAGTTCATCGACTCCCTCTGCCTCGGTGAAACTGTGCTGCTCTCTGCGGCCGAAGGCTTCGCCAAATACCTTTGGAACACCGGCGATACCACCGCCCAAATCATCGTCGAAGAACCTGGCATGTACTCCATCACTGCCACGACGGCGGGTGGTTGCCAGGTCCTCGATTCGATATGGGTGCAGGGTTTTTTCCCACCCAGCATCGACTTGCCTGATGAGCAGATTTGCGACAACTTGCCCAATGGTTACTCGGCCCCCGAAGGATTCACTTCGTATCTGTGGAGCACTGGAGACACCACTCGAACGGTATTCCTCCAAGAAACAGGCACCTACTACCTCACCGTCACCAATGGGGCCGGCTGCTCGGCCGTCGACTCCATCACCGTGGTGGACTTTCTGAGTGATGTGCTCTCTTTGCCCGACACGCTCGTTTTGTGCAACCAATCATCGCCTGTGCTGCTGGTCATGCCTCCCGGCTACGATTATTCCTGGAGCGACGGCCAGACGGGCGATTCGGTTTTCCTCCAAGCCTGGCAGACTTACTCTGTCACCCTCAGCGATGCCTCTGGCTGCACCGAAGCCGATACGTTTTTCCTCACTGCCAAACCTTTTATCGACATGCCGGCACAGGTCTCGGTATGCCCTAATGAACTACCCATCAAAATTGGCCCCAACAACACTTTTGCAACCTACCAGTGGAGCAATGGCCTCACATCCAGTCACATCTTCGCCCTCGCTGGCACATACAGCCTGACGGTAACCGACTTCTTCGGCTGCACCAACTCCGCTTCCATTACAGTACTCAAAGAGCCGGCAGCCACCGTGGAAATTACCGGCCAATCGAATGCATGTGAGGAGGATTTCCCCGTGACACTCACGGCCAGCGGCAATTTCGACCTCGTGTCCTGGTCTTCAGGCCAACAGACCAAGACCATCAAGGTCACAGGCCCCGGGTCGTTCAGCGTTACAGTGACCAATGGCTTCGGGTGCACGGCTACCGACGACATTGTGGTAACCAAGTTGCCCGAACCGCAGTTCCCGCCAAGTCTGCACGATACTACCGTGTGCCGGGAGTCGTTGCCCATCACCTTCGATGCCGGGTTCGACAAGGTGTTCTACCTCTGGAGCACGGGCGAACAAACGCCAACCATCACCATCGAAGCCGATGAGGTGCCCCAGCCCGGGTTTTATTCATTCAGTGTCCTGGTGGAAAACATCCATGGGTGTCAGGCGGTGAAGTCGTTCGTCTTGGAAGTGCGACTCTGCAGTGCCACATCCCAAACCGACCTGCCTGGCACCCTTGGCATCGTACCCAACCCCACGTCGGGGCGGGCATGGTTGGTGTATGCCGGCCTGCCAGTGGATGAGTACGAACTCGCCTGCTACGCCTCAGAGGGCCGTCTGATATTTTCAGAAAATATCCAATTGTCGGCCCCGGATGGCAGGTTGGAGCTGTCACTCGACGAGGCACCTACAGGCGTTTTTTACATCCGGATTTCATCGCCCATGGGCGTGCGCATGTTGCGCTTGGTGCGTCAGTGACCCCGTGGATTTTTCATTGAAAATTATTTTTGAAAAAAACCACGCGTTCCGTCGGCGTGACCCGAAGTCGTGCCGACGGATTTTTTATGGGTTAACCGGTTTTCTTCCAAGTATTTTTTGAAATGTAAAAAATCAGGTGCGGGCGAACATCCTGGCGTAGGTGCGATAAGGCACCACAGCGGGAGAGGCAATCATGAAAACGTCTGCCGGGCCCTGTGTCCCGAGGAGGAGCTGAGGTTCACCTTCGACGAGGACGAAATCGTCGGGGCCAGCTTCGTGGCCGTTGATGCTGACCTGTCCCTCGAGCACGTAGAGCGAGTAGATTTTCGAATCGTCAACTGGGTGGCGGTAGGCACCTTGGGTCCAGTGAAAGCGGAGTACTTCGAGGCCTGGGGTGTCGAGGGTGATGGGTGAGCCCTTGCCGATGTAAGTTTTGATGGTTACCCCGTTTTCGTGGCGCAGAGGTAGTTCTTCGCTTTTATAATCGTTGTAAGAGGCGGGTTTGGAGAGGGTCTTGCTCAGGTCGGGGTCGAACCAAATTTGGAACATGGCGGAATCTTTGGCCATGAATTCGGCGTGGCTGATGCCACTGCCGGCGCGTATGATTTGGGCGTCGCCTGCTTTGAGGGGGCGCCATTCGTTGAGTTTGGTGTCGTAGTGGCGGATAGAACCCTCGAGCACGAAGGACATGATTTCGAAGCCTTCATGGGGGTGCAGGCCGATGGTGCTGTCGGTGAGGGCCTGTGCGTGGGCCCAGTAGAAGAGGTTGGAATAAGGGCGCAGCTCCCCACCTTCCCGAGGGAATCCGATGGGTTTGTTTTCGATGATTTCGCCGCCGTTGAATGCCCCGCGGGCCTGGCGTTCCTTCGGGATGATTGTTACGGCCATGGTAGTGGACTTTTCTATGTTTGCCTTTGCACGGGTAGCTTACAACAACACAATTGGGTGGCAAAGGTTGGTCGCTCGGGTGGGAATGCCAAATCCCGACATGTGCCTCTAAGGCGCCTCCGCGACCAAACTGGGCCATCCTCTTTCCATCCCCGATACAAACAGCATCTACCATGGACCTCAAATCGCTCACATTTGAACTCATCACCGCCGGCATCATCATGTTCACCACGGTGGTCATCGCCTGGATATTCAATCGCTTTTTCAATCGCTTCATACAGCGCTCATCAGTGCTCATGCGCACCGACCCTACCAACTACAAATTCCTGCGCCACTTGCTCACCGCAGGCATTTACCTGGTAGGCTTCAGTGTAGCGGTGTTTCGCATCCAACCTTTGCACCATATAGCGACGTCGCTTTTGGCTGGGGCGGGTATCCTGGCCGTGGCCGTGGGTTTCGCTTCACAGGCCGCTCTGAGCAACATCATCAGCGGCATATTCTTGGTCGTTTTCAAACCCTTTGGCGTCAACGACCGCATCACCATCAAGGATACTTTGCGCGGGGTGGTGGAGGACATCACGCTCCGACACACCGTCATCCGCGACATGGAAAACCGGCGCATCATCATCCCCAACTCCGTCATCAGCAACGAAGTGCTCATCAATGCCGACTATCGCGACGAACGCATCTGCCGCTTCATCGAAATTGGCATCAGTTACGACAGCGACATAGACCTGGCCAAGCGCATCATGGAGGAGGAAGCCCTGGCCCACCCTTTGCGAATCGATGCACGCACACCCGAACAAGTGGAGGCTGGCGAAAAGGAAGTAGTGGTGCGCGTGGTAGCTTTGCAGGACTCAGCCGTGCTGTTGCGCGCATGGGTATGGGCTGCCAACCAGGCAGATGGCTTCGTAATGCAATGCGACTTGCTCGAAAGCATCAAGAAGCGATTCGACCAGGAAGGTGTCGAAATTCCCTTTCCGCACAGGTCGCTGGTTTTCAAAAACTCGCCTGCCATCGCATGAAAAAGAAGCTCGAGCTGCGGCAACTGGACGAATTTTCCCGCCAATTGTTGGAACAGGCTGGCAAACACGGCAGGACCGTCAGCCGGCATGCCGGCTCCTTGCTGCGCATCCCTCAGCGCTTGTTGTGGGCTTTTGTCACTGAAAGCCAGGAAACCAAGGACATGATGCTGACCTTTCTGCGCCAGGGAAAACGCATCGTCATCAGGAATGGCAGTGAGGATGGGCCCACAGAGGAAGAGATAAAAGCAGCCCTCGAACAGCTCAAAGACATCCCCCGGATGTTGCCATTTCTGGTAGTGACGGTGGTGCCTGCGCCGGGCATCACCGAAGGCTATGTGTTGCTGGTGCTAACCTTGGAGAAATGGTTGGGGCAAAAAATCCGGTTGTTGCCGTCCTCATTTCGGCGCCTTTTTCAAAAAAATACCGAAGAAAACCAACCCACTTCTTGAAGCCCGCCTTTGGGTGATTGGATGAGCCAGGCTGCTGGAAACAGTCCATCTTGGAGCGAGAAAACAAACGTTGGCAGTGCCAATTGGCCACTGTCGGTGCAAGATTGCTGGCTGCCCGCCAAAGCGGGCGCCCAACTCATTTGCATCCTCGTGCCTTTGTGCATGGGCTCATCACTTCGAAGCAGCAATGGCGCGACTGACTCGTTCTATCCATGCCGGGATGGATGCTCCCCGGAACAAGCCAGTGGGCTTGAAATGCTTTTCCCTTCCAACAATATGCTTTGCCATGAAAAATCCCCTTGCTACCTACCTGTCTCAGTGGTGGCTCCCGCTATGTTTGCTGGCGGTAGGATATGGCGGTTGCATCGAAGATTGCGAGCCTGTCGAATTGCCACCTAACAATGAAAAAGAGTGTCGTGCCTTGCGAATGGGGCTTCAGCAGTACGATAGCCTGCTGGTGAGCCTGGTTCTCTCCGAAACCATGGGCAACTACGAACCCTTCCCAACGAGCAGTGATCCTTGCGGCCATAAAACCAACCTGTTGGAACTCAGTAGGCTACTCAGTGGGCATTGTGAAGGTTACCTGCAGGCCACTGTGGATTGCTATGCATGCGAAGAGGGCTCACCTCGCCGAAGCCGATTGTCCTTGACTATTTACAGGCCAGACACCACCATGTTCCGGATTCTGGAGGTGTTCACACCTTGCGACGGCCCCCTGTCATTGGCCAAAATTTCCGACCCCTGAGCGAGGGGGCGACTGCCGGTCGAAATGGCTACTTGGCTCGGCAGGTATGGACCTTCGCTCATGTTGTCAAACTGCAAACTGCGTCATTCATCCAATGCTACTGCCATGAGAAAAGTGCTTTTCATCTCGTTGTGGGCGTGCATCTTTTCTGCTTGTTTCGATCACGAATGTCCGACCCCACAGCCCGAGTTGCCCACCCTGTCAAAAGAATGCCTCGAAATCAGGACGCTGTTGTTCAATGACGACGACGATGCGATACGTCCCATCATGGACTCCTTGCTGGTCATGTTCGAGCCAGATACTTCGCTCATGGGAACTTACTGCAACGGCTATGAGGTGCACCAACACAACATGATTTCCGTCATCAACCTGCTCAATGCCCAATGCGAGGAATATTTCAAGGCAGCGTCGTTCTACTGCTGTATCGAGACAAATCCCCTCATCTGGGAAATATCCATTACCTGGGAGGAAAATGGACAGACGCATTGTCGCATCGTCGATGTGCTGCTTCCTTGCGACGGGCCTTTGCGCTTCTGGGCTATTCATGGATGCTGAGGCCCTTGAAGCCAAGGGGGTGAAAAACCTACCGGGAGGCCAAACATCCCGGCAGCGTGTTGCGTTAGGCCGTGCAAACGCAAAGCCAAATGAAGGCCCTGGTATCGCTGCTTCTCTTACACTACTTTCTGCTCTCCAATATTTGTACATCCCAAGTTTCGGCTCAGGAGGTCTGGCAACATCAGCTACTCGCCTCGGTCAACGCCGTGCGAAAAGCGGGCTGCCTATGCGGGGGCGTTTACATGCGCACAGTGCCGCCCCTCCGCTGGGACGAGCGCTTGGCCAGGGCGGCCCAATTCCATGCCGACCACATGTATGAAACGAACAACATTTCCCATGTCGGGGCGAAACACACGCGCGTCGGCCAGCGGGTGTCTGCAGCAGGTTACTCGTGGCGGGTCGTGGGCGAAAACCTCGCATTCGGGTATGTAAATCCAGCGCTCGCACTGGAAGGGTGGCTTCGCAGCCCTGGTCATTGTCGGAACATCATGAATGCTGATTTCGTGCATGTAGGCCTGGCTCGAAGGAGCAGGTATTACGTGATGGTATTGGCAGCGCCCTGGTGAGGCGGCTTATGCAGTTTGAAGGTTGGTTTTTTTGCCGATGTCTGATGGGTCAATGCATTCCACAGCTGGATGAGTACCTTTGCCCCGCCATTTCAAAATCGAAAATCTGAGCAGCACGGGCGTGTCAGTTACGCCGGTGGGGCTCTTCAAACCCAACGAAAGACGATGTCCAAAGTCCTCATCATCGGAGCCGGCGGCGTGGGCCGGGTAGTTACCTTCAAATGCGCCAAAAACCCCGATGTATTTTCGGAAATCCTGCTGGCCAGCCGCACCAAAAGCAAGTGCGACGTCATCGCCAGAGATGCAAAAAACGCCACCGGCCACCAGCACATCCACACCGCTGCCGTGGACGCGGAAAACGTGCCCGAATTGGTGAGCCTGATTCGCGATTTCCAACCCGAAATTGTCATACACGTGGCCCTGCCATACCAGGACCTCACCATCATGGAAGCCTGCCTACAAACTGGTGTACATTACCTCGACACTGCCAACTACGAACCCAAAGACGTAGCCAAGTTCGAGTACTCCTGGCAGTGGGCTTATCACGACCGCTTTCGCGAGGCGGGCATCACGGCCGTGCTCGGCTGTGGCTTCGACCCGGGCGTGACAAACATCTTCACGGCCTACGCCGCCAAGCATCACTTCGACGAAATCCACTACCTCGACATCGTGGATGCCAATGCAGGCAGCCATGGCAAGGCCTTCGCTACCAACTTCAACCCCGAAATCAACATCCGTGAGATCACCCAGAAAGGCCGCTATTATGAAAATGGCAAATGGGTGGAAACCGAACCCCACGAAATCTGGAAAGACCTGACATACCCTGACATTGGCAAGCGCCGCTCCTACCTCATCTACCACGAAGAGCTGGAGAGCCTCGTGAAGCACTTCCCCACCATCAAACGGGCCCGCTTCTGGATGACATTCTCTGAAGAATACCTCACCCACCTGCGGGTCATCCAAAACATAGGCATGGCCAGCATCGAGCCTGTCAAGTTCAAAGGCATCGACATCGTGCCGCTGGAGTTCCTCAAAGCCGTATTGCCCGATCCAGGTGAATTGGGTGAGAATTATACCGGCTTTACCAGCATCGGCTGCCGCATCCGGGGCATCAAAGACGGCAAAGAGCGCACCTACTACATTTGGAACAACTGCTCTCACGCCGAGGCCTATAAAGAAACGGGCGCTCAGGGTGTCAGCTACACCACCGGTGTGCCCGCCATGCTCGGTGCCAAAATGGTGCTGACTGGCAAATGGGGCGGAGCCGGCGTCTTCAACGTGGAGCAATTCGACCCGGACCCCTTCCTCGCTGAGCTCGGCCCACAGGGCCTGCCCTGGCACGAGCAGTTCGATGTGGATTTGGAGGTGGACTGATGAAAAGGGATGAGGGATGCCCCGATAGCCATCGGGGGAGGGATGAATCTGCTAGCCCTACTAAACTTCATAATCTTCATAATCCCTGCCCTGTCCGGCTATACAGACGGGCTGTCGGCAGACAGGCTCTATAATCCTCATAATCCAGAAATGTCCAACTACAACAGCATACCCTCGCCGGCCTTTGTGCTGGAAGAAGCGCTCCTTCGGAAAAACCTGGAGCTGATCGCTTCGGTGCAGCGCGAGGCGGGCGTGGAGATCATCCTGGCGCTGAAGGGCTTTTCGCTGTGGCGGGTATTCCCGATGGTGAGGGAATACCTGTCAGGAGCCACTGCCAGTTCGCTGAACGAAGCCCGGCTGATTTACGAGGAAATGGGTTGCAAGGCGCACACCTACTGTGTGGCCTACCTGCCCGATGAGTTCGACGAGATCGTCAAATACAGTTCGCACCTGACCTTCAATTCCATTGCCCAGTACGAGCGCTTCCGGGACCGCATACCGGCCGGCATCAGTTGCGGCATCCGGGTGAATCCCGAGTACTCGGAGGTGAAGGTGGAACTCTACAATCCCGCTGCTCCCGGCTCCCGCTTGGGTGAGGTGGAGACTGCTTTTGTCAATGGATTGCCCGAAGGGATCGAGGGGCTGCACTTCCACACCCTGTGCGAGTCGAGCAGCTACGACCTCGAAAAGGTGCTGGCGGCTTTCGAAGAAAAATTCGGCCACCTCATTCCGAAACTCAAATGGGTGAACATGGGCGGCGGCCACCTGATGACCCGCAAGGGTTACGACACCGCCCACCTCATCGGGCTGTTGCGCCGCTTCAGGGAGCGCTGGGGCGTACAGGTCATACTGGAACCGGGGTCTGCCATCGCCTGGGAAACCGGCCCGCTCATTGCCACCGTGCTCGACATTCACGAAAGCCGCGGCATTCGCACCGCCATCGCCGATGTGAGCTTTACTTGCCACATGCCCGACACCCTCGAAATGCCATACAAGCCCCGCATACGAGCTGCCTCGCAAGAACCCGTGGAGGGCTGGCACGCCTACCGCATCGGTGGGGTGAGTTGCCTGGCCGGCGATTACATGAGTGAATATTTCTTCGAAAAACCCCTGCAACCCGGCGACCGCCTCATTTTCGAAGACATGATGCACTACACCCTGGTGAAAACCACCATGTTCAATGGCGTACGCCATCCGGATATTTATTTCCTTCGGGAAAATGGCGAGGCGGAGCTGTTCCGGCGGTTTATTTACGAAGATTATAAAAACAGGATGGGGTAAACTGGCCGTAGGCCATTAAACGCCCGAAGGGCCTAAACTTCGCCACCAGGCGGACTAAACGCCCGAAGGGCCTAAACCATTAAACCTCGTGATGGTCTGGCAAGAATTCCATACCCTTTTTCTCGATCGCCTCGCTGCGCAAGTGGGGGAGGGGGAGGCCTCGAGTCTGGCCAGAATTGTTTGGGAGGATGCCTTTGGGCTGAAGCCCGGCAGCGGCGCCCTGGACGCTTCTCAGCAGGAGCAGTTGCAGGCCATTCTCCTTCGCCTGCGGCAACAGGAGCCCGTGCAGTACATCCTGGGCAAGACGCAGTTCTTCGGCTTGCCTTTCGTGGTGAATCCCTCCGTTTTGATACCCCGGCTGGAGACCGAAGAGTTGGTTGCCTGGGTGCTGGAAGAAGCCAAAGGAAAAAAGGGGCTGAGGGTTTTGGACATTGGCACCGGCAGCGGTTGCATTCCCGTAGCCTTGAAAAAGCGCCGGCCGGATTTGACGGTGCACGCCCTCGATGTGAGCCCATCAGCACTGGAAACGGCCCGGGAAAATGCACGACTGAACCAGGTTGAGGTCACCTTCCACGAAGCCGATATTTTGGATGAAAAAACCTGGGAACAATTCCCGATGTACGACATCATCGTCAGCAACCCACCTTACATCATCGAAGAAGAGCGTGCGGTGATGCCGCCGCAGGTACTGGAGCACGAGCCGGCCCTGGCCCTGTTCACCGGCAACGACGATCCGCTGCGCTTCATCAAAGCCATTGCAGAATTTGCGACCAAAAAACTAAACCCCGGTGGGCTGCTCTTTTTCGAACTGAATGAATTTCACGCCGAAGCCTCTACCGCTGAAGTAAAAGCACAGGGCTTTGCGAACGTGGAGTTGCGAAGCGACCTGAACGGCAAACTGCGCATGCTGCGGGCCCGCCGGCCTTGAGTCCTGGTTACTTTCTCATGTTCCCGACCCGAGCGTGGTGATGACTCCCAGTCACCACCTTGCTGAGTTACTCCCTCACCACCTTCTCCACTTGCAGCACCCTTCCTTGCCGGAGGTATTGCACCAGATACAGCCCAGGCGGCAGCCCTGAAAAGTCCATCCGGGCTGCTGTGCTACCGGGCGGGACATCCTGCTGCGCCACTGGCATACCTTGGGCGTTGAACACCCGCAGGCGGGCACCTTGAGGGGCCGGCTGGTAAAAAGCCACTTGCGCCTCCCCGCTCACGGGATTGGGCCAGAGCCGGAAAAACACCTGCCGCCCGCTGTGCAGCACCCCGCCCCGCCGCTCCACCGTGGCGGTGACGATGGAATCGGTGCAGCCGGGCGTGAGGCAGCCGTCGGCATCTACCTTGAGCAGCCAGACATCCAAGCTCCAGCTGCTGCTATCTGGCAGTGAATCTATCATGGTGCCGATGGCGGCGATGCCACCGTCCGGTGTTTCTATCACGTCATTCAATTCCGAAAAGATATCTATTGGCACCGGCTGCTCCGGCTGGTAGGCCCGCTTCCAGAGGAGCTCGCCTTCCTGGGTCATCCTGAAAATAAAGCCATAATCTCCGGTCACTCCTTCCTCAATTTTCTGGATGCCGCAACCGATGATGTCTCCATTGGAGGCTGTGATGAGTCTTCTCAAACGGGGAGAGCGTTTGGGGAAAACATACTCCCATTCCAAATTGCCAAGGCTGTCCGTTCCGAAAAGATGAACGAGAATATCTCCGACATCCCAGTCGGGGTCGCAATACCCCAACACAAAGCCACCGTTAAGCAGGGGGGTCATGTAGGCCTGGCAGTAATTATCGCTTTCATTAGTTTGAAGGATTTTGGTCCATATCACATTGCCCAAAGAGTCCGTTCTGGTTAAAGCAAGAGATTCTTGATTGCTTAACGGTGAACTTTTGTAGCCCAAGACCAAATCGCCATTTGAAATAACGGCAAAGTCTCCCCCACGAAAGCGGGGCGCTCCAATATCAATGATGGTATCCCACACTTTTTCTCCATTTTCATTCGCTTTGAGCACAAATGCATGAATTTCATTGGTACCCGTTTTACCGGTGCCTTGTAATAGTATTTTCCCATTGCCAAGAACTTCTAAATGAATGCCAAAATCTTTGTCAATATCGTCAAAACATTTAAACCAAATCGTGTCTCCACTTTCGTCTAACTTCATCAAACAGGGCATCCAACCTCCTCCAAAACTGGGAGAACCTGCTTCTCCACTTACAATGTATCCCCCACCATCCAAAGTTTTCATTTCTCTAATAGTGAGGCTATAAGGGAAAGTTAGGTCATAAAATTTTAACCACTTCTCATCACCTAACTCATCTGTTTTTAACAATGCATCACATACATAAACCGTATCACCTTTTTTGCAGGACGTTATTCCTCGTAGAAGTAAATCCATGCTATCAGATATAATGTTGAGACCTGAATCGGTGCTTTTAAAATCAGGTAGATTAAAATTTTTCTCAAAAGTATTTTGACCAGAAATTCCTGAAATTTGAATTAGTAAGAAAAACGTGAGAAGGAAGGTTTTCATAAAATAGGCCTTTAAAAAAGTGAAACTTGCCCCTGCACTTTGTTGCGTCGGGGCAAGTCGATTCTATCCCAGTCTTATTACTGTTGAATAATAAGTTTGGCATGATGATGCCGGAATCCGTTGATAGCTTTCACAAAATATATCCCTGCCTGTAGATAAGATATGGGAATTACGGCCTCCCGCTCTAAAACTCGGAAAGACCTTACTTCTCTTCCGTTTATATCAAATAATTTGACCGTTGCTTCAGGCATATCATTAGGCAACAACACTTTCACCACCCCTGAAGCGGGGTTGGGAATGAGCAGGAGTTGTTGTTGACTGTTGAAAGTATTGCCCTGTTCCTGACCATTCACACTCCGCCCCTGCACTGGCTCATCCGGCAGGTCAATAGGGAAAATCGTATCCTGCAAAACCGTGAGCAGGGCTTTGGCGAGCGGCGTCTGCGTGGTAGCGCCACCGGCGATGAGGTAAAGAGAGTCCGACTGCGCCTGGGAAAGTACAAAGGTACTGTCAGCCAGCCGGTAGAGGTTGATTTGCTGGAGGTAGCGGTGCTCGTATTCCTCGTTCGTACTGACCGGGAAGGCATCGAGCAGGCTCTGTGCGCCGTTGAAGTCACCGTATTTCAGCCTGATGCCGGCCAGTCTTTTATTGGCGTAGTCAGAGCTGTCGGCGAGCAGCATGGCTTCGAGGGCTGTGCGGTCGTTTTTCCGAAGGTATTCTCGGGAAAAGGAAGCCATCACCTCGTTTTTGATGCGTACCAGCCGGCCGGTGAGTATTTCCAGTTGCTCGCGGTCGGAGATGAACAGCGAATCGCTCAGGTCCTTCAGTTGCTGCCATGCAGCGGCGGAGATTTCCGTTTGAGCCGCCGACAGCACGGTGTCGCTCAGGGGGGCATTGGCCGTCAATACCTCCTCTTTTTTGGCGGTGGCGGTCAGTGCATTTTGCGTGTATGCCAGCAGTACCCCGTCGGAAAGGTAGGGGCTGGCGTCGAGCAGGGAATCTTTGGTGGCCGTGGCATCAGGTGCCGTGCCGATGGCGTCGAGCAGGCTGGCCGTGCCGCCACCGTCAATGAGCCCTTGCAGTTCCGCTATTTTGGAGCGGATGGTGGCGAGGCAGGTGGTGGTGTCGCAACTCAGGTCAGGTAACACCGGGGTGCCCGCCGCCGTGCTCATGCCGGGGATGGGAGGTGTCAGGGGAACGCGAATGCTGTCGCCATCGGGCAGTACGATGACCGTACCGCCACTCTCACCACCCACGCCGGGGAGATTGAGGCAACCGTCATTTAGACCATCGCTTGGCTTCCCTGTGAAATTATTAGGTCCACTTAGACACCCGTCATCCAAATCACAGGTTGGTAAAATATCGGGAAAGGAGGCAACAAAATCTTTTGGATAGAAATAGAAGAAGTGTTTCGTGGCTCCCGGACTCGAGCTGGAGAGGATGTCCTTGTCATCCTGGAAGAGGTTGAAGACGGCTTCGCCTTCGGCGCCCTGGCCGTTGAAGATGCTCCCCGGTGCGGTGGCGTAGGGCGTCAAATAGACATCGAAATTGGTACTGGTGGAGAAGGTCTCCTGGATGAACTCGTAGCCCTCGTTGTTGCCCCAGGCTGCCACACCACTGTAGCTGATGCTGCCGTAGTCGTTGCACTGGCTTTTATTCAAAGGATTTATACCCGTCTGGTTGAGGATGGTACCGTACCAGCCGGCGTTCTGGCTGTTGAAGCTGTTGTCGCTGATGTCGTAGCCGGAGCCATCGCCCATGAGGTTGATGCCGAGGGTGTTTTCGAAGCTGTTGTGGGA
>FWWM01002924.1_pt1 | contig 44080 bp, 39 predicted proteins | sample 2228351 | NCBI WGS metagenome assembly FWWM01 (sample SAMEA103939774, study PRJEB20133) | metagenome
AGCAGCCCGGTAGCTCGTCAGGCTCATAACCTGAAGGTCGCAGGTTCAAATCCTGCTCCCGCAACCAATATGGAATGCCTCGCAAAAGCCCGCCCATCCGGCGGGTTTTTGCGTTTGAAGGGCTGCTGCTGCCGCGTTCAGACCTGGCCCGAGCGGAACGCCTCGCGAATGGCTTCGCTGCGCGAGTTCACCTCGAGCTTTCGATAGATCGACTTCACATGGGTTCCGACCGTATGCGGCGAAATACCCAGTGTTCTGGCGGCCTGCTTGTAGCTTTCCCCCCTGGCAAAGGCCTGAAGCAATTCGGTTTCGCGTTGCGAGAGTCGACTTTCCGGTGAGACGATGCCGATCGGCTCCGGATCTGCGCGCAGGAAGCCAAGCAGATAGATCGCAGCTGCGGGACTGACGGGGGCTCCGCCGTCGAGCGTCGCTGCAATCCCGTCGAGGATGACCTGCGGACTGCTGTCCTTGAGCAGATAGCCGTCCGCGCCCGTCATGATAGCTTTTACTACTGTTTCTCGATCGCCAAAAGTGCTGATGATCAGCGCCTTGGACCCCGCATGCTGCTTGATCTTCGGTACCAGATCATAGCCCAGTCCATCGGGCAGCCCGATATCGAGCAGGAACAGATCGGGTGACTGGTCGATCAACGCGTCCGCGCTGGCGATGTCGGGGGCCATGCCGAGGATTTGAAAGCCTGGCTCCATCGCGATAATGCCCTGGAAATACTGGCGCACCATCGGGTCGTCCTCGACGATAGCGATCCGTGCGGAGGGGCGTTGGTTCTCGGTCATGAAGCCTTATTGCCCGAAATCCCACCGATGCGAAGATACCATGCTATGGGATGTCACTCCGCCGCCTGCGCCAGGCGAAGCGGGAGCGTCAGGGTGATGCGTGTGCCTGTGCCGTCCTTTCCGGGCTCCACTATCACTTCACCCTGCACCGATGCGGCGCGCAAGCGCATGTTGGTGAGGCCGCGTCCCGCCTGACCCCGAGTGGTGATGCCCTTGCCATCGTCTTCGATCTGCAGCACCAATCGGTGGTCCGATACGACCGCATTCACCGCGATACGGCTGCATTCGGCATGCTTGAGCGCATTGGTGACGGCCTCCTGCAGCACGCGGAAAATCTGCAGAACATCGCGCGGTCCGAAATCGGATAGCGTTGCGATGGCTGCGTCCTCCTGCCAGTCGAAGGCGATGCCGGTGCTCTCGATCCTGGGCTGTACCCGCGCCTTGAACGTGGCGAGGGCCGCGCTCAACGACTCCCCGACCGAATCCATCGAATCCACCATCAGTCGCATCTCGTCGATCACCGCTTGCAGACCTTCGGCGACGACCGCCGGTTCGGCGATTCCGACGCGTGCGGAGAGCATGATCGACATCAGCTGGCTGCCGAGGCCATCATGCAGATCGCGCATGATGCGGCTGCGTTCGCCCTGCACGGCAGCTTCCGCCTCGCGCTGGCGCAGCAGGGCTGCAGTGGTTTCCAGTTCGGCCTGCTTTTCGGCAATGCGCGCATCGAGCAGCGCATTGGCATGTTCCAGCCGCCGCGAGAGCACCCGTGCACGCCGAACGAAGCCCAGCAACAGCAGCACCGAGAGCGCCAGGATGCCCAGCGGTGCCATGTTGAGCGATAGCGGCGTGACCTTCAGGCTGCCGATCAGGTCGGCGATGCTGATCGCGGGGATCAGCATGACGACGGCCGCGTCGGGGACAAGCGATCGACCCTCGATCTTCAGACCGCGAACGACGCAGGACAGGATGGCGATATTGGCGAACAGCACCGCCAGCAGCTCGTTCAGTTGCCGGACGGCGAGCGGCAGTCCGTTGGTCGTCGGCACAGCGGCGAGGGGGGCGATGGCCAAGGCAAGCGAGCAAGCAATCAGCGCCCGGTCGAACCGGGGACCACCGGGGAACCAGCGATCGGCGAGCGCCACGAGTCCGGCGAAGGTCGCCAGCATCGTCAATTGCCCTGCTGCGCCATAAACATGTTCGCTCGAGGGCGTGAGGATGTCGACCTGCCACAAGCCGCCCAGTGCCATACCGGTAAAGGCGAGGGCGGCGGCGAAGGCCTCCTGCCGATAAGGCGAGCGGCCAGCAGCCATCAGGCACGAAAGAGCGCCGAACAGCCCGACCACCATCAGTCCGATCGACGGGAACAGGCTTTTCAGCCGCCATTGGCGAATGGCGATATCGATCGTGCCGGGCGGGGCCACGATGACCGCTCCGAGGAAGGCGCGGCAACATTCCCGTCGCACTTCGATCTCGATACGGTTGTCACCTGCGCGCAGAAAGGCCGGCGGCACCACCCATTTGCCGCCGAGCCTTCCCGCACGCCAGGCCGGTGAATCTGCCATGGGAACGGACTGACCGTTGACCCAGAGACTCGCCCAGCGATTGTAGCGCGGCACGAACACGACGAGGCCCTGTTCGGGCTGTTCGATCAATGAACGCGCAACAAAGCGTGTAACGCGGCCCTGGCCCAGATAGTAATTTGGTCGGCCCTCGATCCTGCTGCGTTTGCCATCGGTCTCGACCATCAGGATATCGGTGAGCCGGTTCTGCTCGAAGACCGGATCGATGACCGGTGGCCGTATCAGCAGCGCCAGGCCCCAGAACAGAATCTGGACGAAGGCGATCGCCGCGATGAGCCGAATGCCATATCCCCGCGCTTTGTCGCCTGTCCGACGCTCGTCAACGCCTATCGACATACCATCCATCTGCATGATTGTGCCCTGCCGCAAAGCCAGGCGGCTGAAAAGAGGGCAAAACCGCCGGACTGACCAGATATGGCACCATGAATGCGCAACTGCTTTTCCCGGTGCGCGGCATTACCCTCGTCGCGCGGACGCGAGCGAACGGCTTATCGAGGATGATGAACATGCATGGATTTCGAAGGATGCGGATGGCGTTGCTGGCCTTGCCGGCGCTGGCGCTGGTGGGCACCGCCCAGGCGCAGGTGAGGGCCATCCCGCCGCGCAAGGTTGCACCCAGTTTCGATTGCGCCAAGGCCAAAGCAGGGACGATCGATGTTGTGATCTGCCAGGATCGCGAGCTATCGATCCTCGACCGCACGATGGGGCTGGATTACCAGCGCGCACAAATGCAGACACCTCCGGTGGAAAAGGGCAAGCTGCTGCGCGAGCAGCGCGAATTCATCGCCAACCGCAATTTGTGCATGAAGCGCATGGCGGACCGCCAGCCGTGCATCGCCTTTGCCTATGAATCGCGTATTGAGCGGCTGGGCGAATGGATCGACCGTTCTGCCTGGCTGGGCGAATGAGGGGGAAGACATGAAACGCGCAACCCTGTTGGCGATGACGTTGGCGGTGCTGGCTCCGCTGCCCGCAGCGGCCAACGATACTCAGGCCAATGTCACCATGGGCGGGCTGATCTTCGAACCCAATGATCAGATCAGCATGGACAGCGAAGACCTGTTCCTGTCCCTCGATCGGGTGCGTGTCCGCTACACCTATACCAATCATGGTGACAAGCCGGTGACGCTGCTGGTCGCTTTTCCGCTCCCCGATGTGCCGCTGGAAGGGGCGGATCCCGAATGGGTCGAAGCCGCCTATCCCGATCTCGACCTCATCGACATGAAGACGCTGGTCAATGGCAAGCCAGCTGGCCTGATGCGCATCGATATCGCGAAGGTGAACGGCCAGGATGTCGACAAGCGGCTTAAGGAACTCGGCTGGCCGGTGGTGCACTGGAAGGACCCGGACTTCGCCGCGCGGCTCAATGCCCTGTCTGCTGACGACAAGTCGGCACTGGTGGCCGAAGGGCTGCTCACCACCGAATTCGTGACCGAAGGCGATGTGCGACCGGCCTGGACCGTGTCCACCAGCTTCGTGCGCACGCAGACCTTTCCGCCCGGCGTGCCGATCACGGTCGAGCACAGCTATTCCCCCATGCAGGGCGGCACCGTGGGCAGCGCATTGGGCCGCGATTTTCGCGAGAACGGGCGGCTGAGCCCGGATAGCGAATATGTCACCAAATATTGCGTCGATCACGCGTTCCTGCGCGGCTTCGATCGCAAGCGCTATCTGCCTTCGGGCAAGGAGAACGAGCTCGTCTTTCCGATCGAAAGCTGGATCGGCTATGCGCTTACGCCAGGTGCGAACTGGAAGGGGCCGATCAAGCGCTTTCGCCTGACGGTGGACAAGGGCGACCCCGACCGGTTGGTCAGCCTGTGCATGGACGGCATCAGGAAGGTCAGCCCGACCCGGTTCGAGGTGATCAAGACCGATTTTGAGCCGACGCGCGATATCGACCTGCTGTTCGTCACTTTTACGCCCATGGAGGGCGGACAATAGCGGACCGGCATCCCATGATATGGGAGCCATTCTCCATGGGATGCCGCATCGAGAGGTCCGCGTCTAACCCTGTTGTCAGCGAAATGCACGACAACAGGAGTAGAAGATGCCCAAGTCCCAGAACCGCAAGAAACTGCTGATCAGCGCAGGTCTGTCGCTTGCCAATCTGGCGCTGATCGGCGGGATGGCACTTGCGGCGATCAACATGCCCGCGCAGGCGCAGGGCACCAATACCGGCACGGTGGAGCGTCCGAGCGGTGGCACCGCCTGCCCGTCGGGGTGGCGCACGGTGAGTGAGAATACCAAGCTGTGCGAACCGCAGGGCAGTCTTGCGCCCAAGATCTACGCCAAGAAGGAACAGGAGACCTGCGCCAGCGGATATTACGAGGTCCATCGCCTGTGGTGTTCGACCAGGAAGCCGTGATCCGGCCCCGTCCCGATGATTTGCGACCTCTCAAGAGTTTCATGACATGAAGATGCTCACCATACTCGCCGCCGGTGCGGCCATGGCGTTTGCTGCCATTCCCTTTGCCAGCCCTGCGATGGCGCAGGGCACTGTAGGCCCCACCCCGGCCATTGGCTATCGGGGCTGCCCCAGCGGCTACAAGGTCGGCGGTGGCAGCAGCGAGACGAGCGACAAGACCTGTTATCCGCTCGGATCGAGCGCCCCTGCGGTCTATCCCAACCCGAACGGCAAGCCCTGCGCTGCCGGTTATCGCAAGGACGGCAAGTGGTGCACCGACAAGCCCGAAAGTGCAATAAGCTACAAGGACCCGACCTTTGGTAACCTTACCAAGGCCGATGAATATGACCGCTGCCCGGTCGGGTATCACACCAGCGACAGCGCCCGTACGAACTGCGTTTCCTATCACCAGGACAAGTCGCCGAAGTCGCGGCTGAAAAAGGGTGCGGCATGCGGAGCCGATGAGGTCGATGAATGGGGCCTGTGGTGCACATCAAAGACCACCACTCTGACGCGCGCTCAGGCTGAGGACGAAGCGATCTCGGACGTCAACATAATCTTCGCTCCTGCCGGAAGAGGGGCCACCCAGGGTGCCGATTACGAAAACACGCCCGGTCTGGTCGGCATATTCGGTCGCAAGGGTGGCGGCGCTTCTGCCGCGTCCGGCAGCAGCTCGGGCGATGGTCAGACCGCGCAGGCCAGCGGCTGTGCCAGCAGATCGGCGACCGGCGCCGCAATTGGCGGCGCGGTGGCAGGCGAGGGCGGCGCGGTGCTCGGCAGCATGCTCGGCGGCCTTGGCAAGAAGAAGAAAAAGGGCGGTTGCTGAACGATCAACCGCTCCCGCGAGGGGGCAGGGCACCCGCTAGCCGCCTTGCCCCCAACCCGCAATCCAGAGACAAAATCATGAGACGCACATTTGCCCTCGCCGCCGCTTTGCTGGCCGCATTCCCGCTGACCGGTATCGGATCGGTGGCCCATGCCCAGCCAGCACCGGAACTGGTCTTCTTGTTCCCGGTCAAGGACGGGATGGAAAGCGAACCGGTTTCGCAGATCCAGCTGACCTTCAGCACCGAAGTGACCATCAGCCATGTCGATATCGAGATGCAGGACGGACCGAAATTCGTCGTCTTCGATGTGATGGAGAATAATGGCGGGGGCCAGACCAGCATGGTGTCCAGCTATGACCTGCCCGCGCCGGTCGCTGCTCCCGGCCAGCATTTCATCAACTATGTCGCGGAGGTAAACCGCACGGACGGCACGATGGATACCGTGTCGGGCTATTCCTCGTTCGTCATTCTCGAGTGATGGCGATGCGCGACATCCTGATCGCAGCGGCGCTTGCAGGTGCGCTTGCGACCCCGGCGGCCGCTGAAAAGCTGGAGCCGCGCGCCATGCTTGTCGCGTCCTCTCCCGCCAGGGACAGCGTCGTCGCGGCGGGAACGGCAACGATCGAGCTCAGCTTTGCCGAGCCGGCAGAGGTGCTCAGCGTGAGCCTGCGTCTACCCGATGACAGCGAGATGACCGCCGAGCCGGAGGAGGGGACCAGGCCCGGTGATCGCAAGACCCGGTTCCGCTACCGCCTGCCGCAAGCGTTGCAGCAGCCCGGAAGCTACAGCCTGTCCTACCTGCTGGTTTCCAGGTCGTTCAAGTCGCTGAACGGATTCATCGATTTCCGCATCGAGGGCGAACCCGCCCCGCCAGCGACGGAGGAAACCGTCGCAAGCGAACCCATGGAGACAGAACAATGATCCGCACCCGATTTGCCCTTGCCGTTGCTTCAGCCCTTGTCCTGACCGCAAGCGGCACCGCGCCGGCGCTTGCCAAGGTCGATCCGCAGGACGGCAAGCCCAGCTTCAACTGCGCCAAGGCGCGCAAGGGCAGCATCGATGAGATGATCTGCTCGGACTACGAGCTGTCCCATCTCGATCGCGAGATGGCGCGGCGCTATGTCAACGCGCAGAAGCAGACGCCGCGCGCAGCCTGGCCCGATCTGATCGGCGTGCAGCGCAAATGGATCGCCAGCCGCAACCAGTGCATGGGCGGCAAGGGAAAGCGCATCGCCTGTATCGCGTTCGCCTATGAGAACCGCATCCTGCGGCTTGTCGAATGGGAGGATGGCAGCGCGCTGGATTGATCCCCCCGATATTCCAAAGAGTTCTTCGAGATGTCGATGGCGCCGGTCAATGCGACCCGTACCGGCGCGATCGACCGGGAGCGCGGCACATCCCCCGCGCTCCCACAACCCGCAGGTGGCTGCGGCAGCCTCCAGATACCGTCTACACTGGTTCGACGGAACGCCAACACGGCCGCGCTACTTGGGTGCTCGCTCGAGCCTGGATCGGTACCAGATGATGATCAGTCCCGATGCGCCGAACACCGCGCATAGGGCATGGGCCGACCAGAAGACCAGGATCGAGAGGGTGCTGAACTGGCTGGCCAGGGCGGTGCTGACCAGGCTAGCGGCGAACAGCGACAGATAGAATCCCGCCATGGCCGTAGCCGCGAACCCTCTTGCGCTCGATTGACCGAACATGGCCATGACCGCGGGCAGGATATTGGCGAGGCCGAGGCTGTTCAGCAACTGGAACGCCAGTCCCCAATAGACCGGAACATCGCTCCGCCCGTGGATGCCGGCGGCCAGCACGATGCAGGCAGCCCCCGCAACGGCGAATACCGCGCCGATGGCCGCCTTGGTGGCGGGTCGGGTGCTGCCATGGCGGCGCTCATGGCGAGCCCAGAAGATTCGCGTCGCGCCGAGCGCGAAAAGGCTGAGCACGCCATCTGCCGCGATCATCCAGCTTGCAGGAAAAATCCACTGTCCCAGCGAAAGGACGAAGCCGGTATCCGCCCATAGCAGATAGGCATTGGCAATCTGGAAATTCGTCACGCAGATCATGGCGACGCTGATGCCAAGGACGCCGATGGTCAGGATGTTACTGGTTGCAGGCAGGGTCGACGGATCTGGCGCTCGTTCCATCTGCGGTTCGGCGACGGTCGATCCGGCGAAATGCGACCAGTAGACCAGAAGGCCCGCCAGCATCGCGGCGCATGCAAGGGCAAAACCTGCATGCCAGTCGATCCGCTCCGCGGCGGTCCCGATAACCAGCGGCGCCAGCAATCCGCCCAGGTTGACGGCAATGTAGAAGAGCCGGAAGCCTTCGACCCGCTCGCTGTCCCTGGCCTGGTAAAGCCCGCTCAACTTGGCCGCCGCGGGCCCCTTGAACAGTCCCGAGCCGAGGGCGATGGCACCGAGCGCGGGCAGCAGCGCCGCATCCACGACGAGAAGGCCATGGCCCGAGGTCATCAGAAGCCCACCTGCGGTCACCGCGCGATGCTGGCCGATCAGTCGGTCGGCCAGCAGCGCCCCGATGACCGGTGCGATCGCTGCCAACGAAACGAACGATCCGACCACCACCGATGCCAGCGCGACACCCTTAGCCCCTGTCAGGCGGCTGAGGCCATCGAGCAGCCAGATACTGGCCGGGTCGCGCCCATCCGACAGAATTTCCGCCAGATACAGGGCCAGGACGCTCTGCAATCCGTAATAGGCGAACCGCTCGAATCCGACGGTCACGCACAGGCTGCGAACGCCCTTCGGCAGCGGAACGCGCTTGGTCATCCCCGAATGATCCCGCCTAGACCGGTGAACCGTTCTGCCATGACCTACGAATATTGCCCGGCGTATCACCGAACCATTGCCGGAAGGATCGGCCGAAGCTCGACATGTCGGTAAAGCTCAGCAGCCGTGCGACTTCGGCGAGCGAAATGCCGCTGTCTGCAATCAGCAACCGCGCCTTGGCCTTGCGCTCCTGTTCGACCAGCGCATGGAAGCTGGTGCCATGGCGCGCCAGCATGCGGACAAGGGTTCGACTGGAGATGTCCAGCGCGTTGGAGATCTGCTTCAGCCGGGGGGCGCGATGGTCGCTGGCCAGCATCCGGGCAATGGCGTCGCGTATCTTTGCCAACTCGTCGGGTTCGCTGACGGACATTTCCATCGCCGCGATCTTGCTATGCGCCACCGCCCAGAGCAGCGGGTCATAATCGGGATTCTGGATCGACTGCCACCGGCTGGGAAAACGCAGCCGTTCGGCCTCGTCCGACTGCATTTTCCGACAGGCAAAGCCTGCCAGCATGGCCTGGGCAGCCGGGTCGCAGCATATTCGTGTTTCGAGCACCATCTCGGCGGGATCCGCGAAGGACAGCGCCTCGACCGCGCGGTAGACCAGCGCGAGCGCAGTGAGTGCGGAAAACTGGAACAGCGGTCCCATCGGCCAGGGTGGAGCCAGGCTGATGCCGATATGGTCTTCGCTTTCCTCGAAGGTGATCAGCACGAAAGGGTTCTGGCTGGCGATGGCCTTGACCACGGTGCGCAGCGCCTGACCGAGATCGGGGGCATGCAGCAGCGATAGCGTTCCGGCTGTTCCCATCACCGGTCGCGGCGCGGCCAGCATCTTGCCGATAAGCGCAAAGGCGTCGCAATTGTCGATGATGTTGCCGATGATGATCAGATCATCGGCCAGGCTGACCGTCCGTGGCAGTGGTCCATCGCACGCCAGCGAGGTGCCATGGCGGAGCCAGTCGGGCCAGTTCAGCCATTGGCCGAAATGCAGCGTGGTTGCAGTTTGAACCTTGAGCTGTGCCCGCCTGCCAAGCATGCTGATGGCAATTTCGGCATCCTCGCGGCCTGCACCGGCGGATCGCGGTTGAGCCGGAGCGGAAAGTTCAAGCTGCCTTCTGTCAAACTCCACCGACATTGTCTGGTGCCCCCGTGTCGCGCGTCCCGGCCCGACACCGCCATGCTATAGCAATTGTAACTTCAGTTAAAACAAAATGATGCGTCACTGTTTCGTTGTGCCGTGCCAGATACTTGGCGTCATTTGTCCATGCGATGGCGAGCTTTGACCATGGTCGTCGAAGCAAGGGTGCAGCAATATATCTGCACTTTCGGGAATCAACCGACGTCGGCCGGGCGTGCCGGCGCATCGACTGGGGAGGCGATGAACATGCAAGCGATGCGCGCGATCGGATCAGCCTTGGGCCTCGCGATGGGCGTGCTGCTGGTGGCCGCGTGCAGCAGCGAGGCGCCGCAGCCGGATGCGACCGAGGCCATGGGCCAATCGCCTGCCGGTTTTGATTGGCCCGCCAGCCTTCCGGTCTTCGGCGATGGCTTCCCAGCTGCCGGCGCCCCGTGTCGCCGGATCGGGGAATCGGCGGCGACGGTCGATTTCCTGGACGACAGCGCATCGCTGGTCGGATGCCCGAACAAAGCCGAGGCCGAGAAGCTGGGCGGCACGGTTCTGAAGGACATTGATGGCGTGACGCTCGTCTCGGTGCCTAATGCGGCAGCGGCGCAGCCTGGCGACGGCGATGGACGGGGTGACAGCAAGGTCTCCGGGACCGACTATAATGCCACCGCCCAGCTGCGCTGTGCAGGCTATCGCGGCATGAAGCCGACGCTGTGCGATGCGGGGGTGAAGCGCAATCAGGAAGGCGGGCAGACGCTGGTCTTCATCGATTGGCCCGATGGGGTGAACAGCCGGATGCTGATCTTCGATCAGGCGGGGAAGATCGTGACGGCCAACACCAACGAGGCGGATGGATCGTCGAAATATCAGGTGCTGGGCAAGCGCGATGGCGACACCACGATCGTGACGATCGGGCCCGAACGCTATGAAGTGCCCGACGCCTTTCTGAAGGGTGACTGAGCCTTGAACGGTGCGGGTGGCAAGGGGAGCACTGCATGGATTTCATGAGGCTTCTCAAGTCGCTCGAGGAACTGCTCTACGAAGTCATGGTGATGCTGGTGTTCTTCCCGCGGACCCTGTGGCTGACGGTGCGCCATCCGCAGCGGATGATGGACTATGCCGATACCGAACTCGGCGATGTGCAGTCCGAACAGTACAAGGACACGCTGAGCCCGCCGCTGTTCCTGATGGTCTGCCTGCTGGTCAGTCACGTGTTCGAGCGGTCGTCGGCCGCGCAGGCGGTGAAGCTGCTGCCCTCTTTTCTCACCGACACCCAGAACCTGCTGGTCTTCCGGGTGTTCATCTTCAGCCTGTTTCCGCTGATCCTGTCGCTGCGACTGCTGCAGCTGCTGAAGATCGATCTCGACCGCGACACGCTCAAGCCCGTCTTCTACAGCCAGTGCTTCGTCACCGCGCCGGTGGCGATGACCTTCGGGCTGGGGCGATCGTTCAGCCATGCAGGCTTTGCAGGCGCGCTCGAGATATCCTGGCTGATCTTTGCCGGACTGATCGCCTGGTATCTGGCGCAGCAGACCCTGTGGTTCCGCGCCAAGCTCGACATCACGCTGGCGCGCGCCTTCGGCAATGCATTGCTGGGCTCGGCCATCGCCTCGTTTCTGATCATCGCGACCGCCACCGGGGTGGTGCTCGCCGGGCAGGGGAGTTGAGTCGATGCAAGCGCCCATGAAGAGATTGGCACTGGCCGCCATCACCGTCGCGATCTGGGCGGTGATCACCTTGGGGTCGGCGCGGCTGCAAGTTTCCTCGACAATATCGCTGCAATCGCTGATCACCAGCCGCCTCGCCTGGGGGGTGGGCTCGGCAGCTCTGTTCCTCGTGGTCGTTGCCTGGCTGGCAGGATGGCGCGACCTCGGCTTTCGCAAACCTCAGCCCTGGCGGAGCCTGTGGCTGCTCTGGCTGCCGGGACTCTACCTGCTGGCGCTTGGCACGACGGGGATCGTGCAGGGCCATTTGCAGCCTGCTGCGGTCGCGATGGTATTGGTCAACACCGCGATGGTCGGCTTCAGCGAGGAACTGGCGTTTCGCGGCGTGCTGTGGGGCGCGGTGCGCAGGGCGATGCCTTTCTGGCCCGGCTTCTTCCTCGTCTCGATGGCGTTCGGGTCGGTCCATGTTTTCAACGCGATCCTCACCGGGGAACTCGCGGCGGCCGGTGTGCAGGCGCTCAACGCGTTCATGAGCGGCTGTGCCTATCTCGCCATCCGCATCCGCACGCGCTCGATCCTGCCGATCATGATCGTGCACGCCGCTTGGGATTTCGTCGTCTTTCTGGTCGGCAGCGGCGCCGACCACGCGGCTGCGCCCGGTGCCGATACTGGCCTGCACCTCGTGTTCGGCATTCTGCTGACCGGCCCGCTGTTTCTCTACGGGCTCTGGCTGGTGCGCAACGATCAGGTTCGTGCCGGATGGCGCGACGACAGCCTGGACCCATCGCCTTTCAACACAGGAGCAAAGCCATGAAACTACGTCTGCAGTTCGCCGCCGCCATTCTGACCGCAGGGGCTCTTGCCCTGCCGATGGGCAGCCAGGCCCAGGCCCCCATGCCCAAGCCCGAACGCGTCCAGTTCGCCAAGGGCACTTCGTCCAAGGCAATCAAGGGAACGCTGAAGGGCGATCAGTCGCGCACGTTCCTGGTCAATCTTCGTGCCGGGCAGAAGATGACGGTCAAGCTCGTGTCCAACAATGCATCGGCCAATTTCAATGTGACCGGCCCGGGTGCGATGGAGGCGATGTTCATCGGTTCGGTCTCGGGCAATGAATTTGTCGACACCATTCCTTCTTCGGGCGACTACAAGATCGACCTGTTTCTCATGCGCAATGCGGCCCGCCGAAACGAGTCGGTCAGCTTTACCATCACCATTGGCGCAACCGGCTGATTTTGGATCCATTTGCCGCCGATTGGCACGAATTGCACAGTCGGTGGCAACAAATGCCAAATGGTCTGGCACGGCAGATGTGTCAAACTTGCTGAACAGTTGGATAAGTTGGAACGGATTCGGGAGAACGGGGATGATGAGGCAGTTGAACATCGCGGCGGCATCGCTCGCCATTGTCGCGATGGTGATGACACCGGTTGCTGCAGCGGCGCAGGCCCCCGGATCGGTGCGCGATCTGGTCGGCGCCCGCGCTGCAGGCGGCGAGGACCAGCTCGAATACCGCGGATTTAACCGGATTTCCGGCCATGTCGAGGATGACAGCAAGATCAACTATTGGTGGAACGGCAACACCAAGGAATGCGTCAAGGTCGTCACCTATAACGGCAGTTTCCAGTCGCTGAACAAGACGACCAATGCCGATTGCAACCAGAAGGGTGGCAATGGGGACAAGGCGGCTGCGGTGGCGGTCGGCGCGGTCGCGCTGCTCGGTATCGCGGCGTTGGCCAGCAAGTCGCACCATCGCGGTGACCGCGATTATGACGAGCGCGGCACCGCCGATTTCGAGCGCGGCCATCGCGACGGCCTCTATAACCAGCCTTATCACAATTACAGTCGTTCCGACGCCTATTCGAACGGCTATGATTCGGGCGTGCGCGAGCGGGCGAGCCAGACCAGCTACCGCAACGGCTACAATTACGGCGGCGGTTATAGCGGCTATGCGGACTTCAACGACCTGCAGGGTCAGGAGCGCAATTACGCCACCGGCCAGCTGGCAAGCCGGGGCTTCCTGCAGCTCGACAACAAGAAGACCGATACCGGCCGGTACATGACCTATTGGCGGTCGCAATCGCGCCAATGCCTGATCCTCAATTCGCAGAACGGCTATGTCGTCTCGATCGAGAGCGTATCGCCCCGCACCTGCCGCGACTGACAGGACCGACCTTCAACGGGCGCACCAGCCCCGGGCAGAAGAGCGCGAACGCACCGGCCCGGCATGTTTGATCCTTTTGCCTTTCCAAAGGGGGGAAGAAACGCATGTCGATCACACGCTTCATCATAGCCGCCAGCGTGGTGGCGGGGCTCGCAGCGCCCGCGCCGGTGCTGGCGCGGGACCATCACCGGCATCGCGACCGGGACCGGGCGACGGGCGCGGCGATCGGTCTCGCCATTGTCGGCATCGCCGCGGCCGCATCGAGCGGACGCCGCAACCGCGAGGGCGATCGCAGCTATTATGACCGCGAGTATTATCGCGGCGGCTGGGGCAACAGCTACCAGGCCGCGAAGAACGTGGTCTGCTATCGCAGCCAGCGGCAATGCTATCGCAAGGGCTATTATTCGGCCGAATGGACCAGCCGCGAGTTCGGCTATGATCCCTATGACCGGGGGTATTGAGCGATGAAGCTGTTGATCCTTCCCGCCGCCCTGTCTGCCTTCGCCGCGCTCGCGGGATGCTCCGAAGGGCCCGCGCCCAAGGCAGAGGCCGCCACCACCGAACCCGATACCCAGGTGCATATGGACCTGACTGTCACCAGGGCGTTCAACGCCGCCATGACCAAGGCCGGGCTCGACGAGGGGCAGCGCAATGTCGTCAAGGCCATGGCGCACCAGCAGGCCGTGGCGATCACCTGCGCCGGTTTCAGCGTCAACAAGGCGCGCTTCGAAGACGAGATGAACATCATCTATTACGACGACAAGGGGAAGATGCTCGACGTCGATTCCGAGGCGCTGCACCTGCGCGAGCGGCAGGTGATGATGGGCTTCGGCATGGTCTTCGGCGCCCAACTGGCGATCGCTGCCAGCGACGAGAAGGCGTTCTGCGAACATGCCGAGGTCGAGCGCAACGCGCGCGACGCCAAGCATCTGGTTCTCGACCCACCAACGACAGGCTGATTTTGCACTGGCCTGATGCCAGCTACCGCCGCGCAACCGGGACAGGCGCGGCCGAATGAACAGGGGGGAGTCATGAAAGCATTGGCGGCGGAGTTTTTCGGCACGTTCTGGCTGGTCTTTGGCGGGTGCGGATCGGCCGTGCTCGCTGCTGCCTTCCCGGAATTGGGTATCGGCTTTGCCGGCGTATCGCTGGCCTTCGGGCTGACGGTGCTCACCATGGCCTATGCCGTGGGCGGGATTTCCGGCGGGCATTTCAACCCCGCCGTCTCGCTGGGACTTGCGGTTGCCAGGCGTTTCGCGTGGAAGCAGTTGCCGGGCTACTGGATCGCCCAGCTGGCCGGTGCGATCGTGGCGGCGGCGGTGCTGTTCGCCATCGCAACGGGCAAGCCCGGGTTCGAGCCAGGCGGATTTGCCTCGAATGGCTTTGGTGCGCTTTCGCCGGGCGGCTATGGCCTGCAGGCGGCGCTGCTGATCGAGATCGTCGTCACCGCGGGGTTCCTGATCGTGATCCTGGGGTCCATATCGAGCGCTGCTCCTTCGGGCTTCGCCCCGGTGGCGATCGGCCTTGCGCTCACGCTCATCCATCTGGTGTCGATCCCAGTGACCAACACCTCGGTCAATCCGGCCCGTTCGACCGGTGCTGCGCTGTTCGCGGAAACCGCCGCGCTGCCGCAACTCTGGCTGTTCTGGGTCGCTCCGCTGGTCGGCGCGGTGTTGGGAGCGCTGATCTGGTCCTTCCTGTTGATGCCGGAAGAGCGCAGGACATGATGGCGGGAGATCCGAAATGAACGACAATGACGCCGTGGTGCCAGTCTGGCTGCGCATCCTCCAGTTTCCGCCGATCCGGCTGTTCCTGCTCGGCTATCCGCTGTTCTATTGCCTCGGCTACAGCAACGCCTTCATGGAGCAGAACAAGGGCAACATCCTCCCCATGATCGTTGCTGCCATGGGCATGGTCGCGCTCGCCATGTGGGTCTATGTCGGCTTCGCCCGGTTTGTCGAGCGCCGAAGCCCCAGCGATCTGGCGCTGGCTCCGGGCATTCGCGAACTGGGCATCGGCATGCTCGTCGGCTCGGGCCTCTACACCGCAGGCGTGCTGGTGCTGCTGGCGATGGGCATCATGCGGATAGAGGGCACCAATCCGGTCTCTGTCATGCTGCCTGCGATCTCGATGGCGATCAGTTCGGGCTTTCTCGAGGAACTGCTGTTTCGTGGCGCGCTGTTCCGGATCGTGGACGAATGGCTGGGCAGCTGGATTTCGGTGGTTGTCTCCTCGGTGGTGTTCGGCGCGGTCCATCTGATGAACCCGACGGCCACGCTGACCGGCGCGATCTTCATCAGCATCGAGGCAGGGTTGCTGCTCGCGGCCGCCTATATGCTGACCCGGCGGCTCTGGCTCGGCATCGGCTTCCATATTTCGTGGAATTACACCCAGTCGGCGGTGTTCGGCGGGATCGTCTCGGGCGGCGTCGCCGAGCCCGGGCTGTTCAAGACGGTCACCGAAGGGCCAGAGCTGCTCACCGGCGGCAATTTCGGGCTGGAGGCGTCGCTCGTGCCGTGCATCCTGGCTACGACCGCGGGCATCATCCTGGTGGTCAAGGCGGTACGGCGCGGCCATGTGGCCCAACCATTCTGGAGCCGTGCCCGGCCGGAAATCGACCCCTCCACCGGGCAAGCGGCCATAGGACAGCCGTCAGCTCTCCCGCCCAGGCTCTGATGGCCAGGCTGTGAATGCCAGGCTGTGAATGGATGTACTGTGGCCGGTCGCAGGCGATCAGAAGCGAAACGCCCAAGTGCGCCGGGCGTCGCCTGAGCCCAGGCGAAATTATTGACGTTTCCGATCAGGATCAAAGCAGCCATTCGATGGGCATCATCTGCCATAGAACCACCTGCATGCGTCGCCAAAGGCTGGTCTCGGGGTCATGGCGGTGTATCGTTATTCCGTCCGCACTTGCTTCGAGCCAGATCATCGCTCCGTCAGGTTCAAGCTGCACTTCATAGGCCCGTTCGCGCAAGGGCTCGCCGAAAATCCGTTCCAGTCGCTGCGCCAGCGCGGGGCTTTCCATCAGGAAACCGAGTTCGGTATTTATATGCATCGAGCGCGGATCGAAGTTGAACGAGCCGACAAACAGCCTGGCGCCATCGCAGGTAAAGGTCTTGGCGTGCAGCGATGTTCGGCTTGATCGCGGCAGGCTGCCGAGCACGCCGCTGCGCTTGGCAGGGAAGGCGGTGTTCTCGCCCCTCATTTCCCAAAGGCGCACCCCCGCCTCAAGCAATCGCCGCCGATAGCGCGCATAGCCGGCGTGGACCACCGCGACATCGGTGGATGCAAGGGCATTGGTCAGCACATCGAGCTGCACGCCCCGCGCCGCCATTGCCACGAACATGTCTGCGCCCGCCTTGGAAGGCACGAAATAGGCCGAGACCAGGCCCATCTGCTTCTGCGACTGACCGATGATCTCGCCGATCCGCCCCAAAGGTGTCGGGGATCGCGGCTTCCACCCCAGCGCCTTGGCCGGGTTGTCGCTCAACATCGTCACCGGGACCCATTCATACGCGAGCGAGCCGTGGGTCAGGGGATCGGCATAGGACATTTCGTCGACGGCGGCGGCGTAATCCTGGGCGAGGAGGTCCGCCAGCGTCAGGGCGTGCGCACTCGCTGCCAGCCTTTCGAGCGCGCCGGTCGCTGCAGGCGGCAGGATCAATTCACAGGGATAGGATGAAGCGCTGGTCCAGTATCGCGAAAAATCCGCGGCGAGTTCCGGCACGATGGCGCCAATCGCAATCACGTCCAGATCGGCAAATTCGGGCTGATCGCCCGCGCCGAAATACATGTCGCCGATATTGCGTCCGCCGATGATCGTCATCTGGTTGTCCGCCGTGAGGCTCTTGTTGTGCATCCGCCGGTTGAGGCGAAAGAAATCCAGCAGATAACCGAGCGCCTTGGGGCGGCGGATGGTGAACGGGTTGAACAGCCGTACCTCGATATTCGCGTGCGTGTTCAGCGCCGCCAGCTCGTCGTCCAGATCGTCGATGCCATTATCGTCGAGCAACAAGCGCACCGCGACGCCCCGATCGGCGGCCTGGCGCAATTCGTCCAGCAATAGCCGGCCCGAAACGTCGTCGCGCCAGATGTAATATTGCACATCGAGGCACACGTCCGCCGCACGGATCAGCTTGACCCGCGCTGCGAACGATCCCAGCGAATCCGGGAGCAGCTGAATGCCGGAAAGGCCGGGATGCGCTGCCTCGAGCCCGGCAATAGCCCGCCCGATCCGGCTATCGGGTGTGTCGGGCGGCGGAACGGGGGCCGGATCGGATGGGCGATCGGGCAAGGCAAAGACCAGGCGCAAGAACAGCCATGCAGAAATCAGACCGCCCGCGATCAGGCCAAGAATGCTCATGCACCATCCGGCTTGCGCATGACGGGCAGTTTGAGCCTGGCCCAGACCGGCAGATGGTCGGAAGCGGATGCCGCAAGCGCGCTGCGATGCACGGCTGCATCCTCGACCGTCAGTTCGGGCGACGCGAACATCCGGTCAAGATGCGCCACCGGCCAGCGCGCCGGAAAGCTTGGACCGGGCCGGACATGTTCGAAATTGCGCGCAAGATGCTGGAAACCCGCGGGCAAGCCGCGCCATTCGTTGAAATCACCCGCAATCAACGTCGGCAGGGCCTGGTCCTGCCCTTCGACATGATGGCCGAGAGCCCTGATCTGTCGCGGCCGCCAAAGGCCCGAGAGGTCAAGATGCGCGCCCACGATACGCAGCGGCTGGCCGCCGATCGCAAGGTCGGCGAGGACCGCCCCGCGCGGCTCGAGCATCGGCAGCTTCAGACGCGCACCGCGAACTATGTCGATCCGCGGCGACACCAGTATCGCATTGCCATGCCAGCCAATCCCGTTGCGGCTGGTCGCGACCGGCACCACCTGCCACCCGGCCTCATCGACCAGGCCGGCGGGCAGTGCACTGGGACGTTCGCCAAGACGGCGATCGGCCTCCTGGAGCACGGCGATATCTGCGCCGGTTTCAGCCAGGACACGCATGATTCGCTCGGGATTGTGCCTGCGATCTGTGCCCACGGCCTTGCGGATGTTGTAGCTGGCGACCTTGACGGTCTCGGATGGGTCGGCGGTCATAGAGGAGTTCGGCTCCAGGCAAGGTCAGGATGGTCAGCCCCGCAAGACGTGGTCCTTGCTGGCAGACATACCGGCTTGGGCGACGCGACGATAGATGCCAGGGCCGAAAAACGATCGCGCTGTCAGTTGCAGATGCAATGCGACGGCGTTCCCCGATTGGACCATTGCCGCCAATTTTCGTGAGCTTCGCGCTTTTCCGGCTCGTTCAAGCGGCCCGCAGCGCGGTGTGCCACTGCTGCTTTAGTTCGTGGGGATCGCCTGCCCCGAACACATAGCGATCCGGCCGGATCAGCACCGCATCGGCCCGATGGCTGTCGAGCCATTCACGCAAGACATCCGCGAAGGGGGCGAGTGGCTCTTCTGCCAGCGCGCTGCGGCTGATGAGTGCCATGTCCGGGCCCAGAACATCGTCGAGGCGAGCGCCGTTGCTCGCAATGGCTTGCGGGAAGTAACTGCCCGCCGCCGATGCGCCGCTCATGATGGCGCCCGTTGCCAGCGGTGGATAGGCTGGCGGTGCATCGGGGAGCTTGCCGAGCATCCGGGCCAGGCCGAGCTTGGCATCGCGCACGACCGCGCCGACCCGGCTGGTCGTGCACACCATGCGGCCCATCATGATCGCCATGTCGATCGTCGCGCGCAGGTTCGGCGCGCGTTCGGGCTGGTAGGTGTCGAGCAGCGTCGCATAGGCCCCGCCCTTCACTGATTCGGCCAGCTTCCATGCAAGGTTGGCCGCGTCGCGCAGCCCCGAACACAGGCCCTGGCCGGCGAATGGCGGGGTCTGGTGGGCGGCGTCTCCGGCGAGGAGAACGCGTTCCTTGCGCCATTGTTCGGCGATGCGGGCCCGAAACGTATAAACGGCCGTCCGCTCGATCCTGACAGCGCCTGCCACATTCCACGGCGTAAGAAGACGCTCCACCGAAGCAGGGGTGCTGATCGCCTCGGCGCTCTCGCCGGGCAGGATCATGAACTCCCAGCGGTGGCGGCCTTCGCCCATGAGGACGCAGGTCGTGGGACGCGCGGGATCGCAGATCTGGAGATTGGCGGCTGGCAGGCGCGATGGATCGTCGACCAGGACGTCCACGACGAGCCAGGGCTCCTCGAAGCCCAGATCCTCGAAGGCGATGGCGCAGGCCTTCCTGACCGGACTGCGTGCTCCGTCAGCCCCCACAAGCCAGCGCGCGCGCACGGAGCATTCGCCTTGCGGCGTTGCAAAACGGGCGGTGACCCCCTCAATGTCCTGTGCGAAGCCGACCATCTCCCACCCCCTGCGCAGCGCATCGGGCGCACGTTCGGCGAGCGAGGCGCGGAGCGCGGCTTCGACCGAGGGCTGGTGAATCATGTTGGCCACCGGCCATCCGCCCGGGCCGATCCGGTCAGCCCCGTCGAAGCAGAGCAGCACCTTGCCGTTCGCGTTGCGGAATTCGTAGCGGCTGGTGTGGCGGCTGGTCGCCATGACCGCCTCGGCCGCGCCCGCCTCCTGCAGGATGCGCATCCCCTCATGGTCGATATGCGCCGCACGGGGGAGGGGGAAGATGCCCGTCTCCTTCTCGGCAACGATTACCGATATGCCGCGCCCCGCCAGAAGCGAGGCGAGCGTCACTCCGGTCGGCCCGCCGCCGACAATCAGCACGTCACAATCGAAATCGTCCATCGCCCCCCCCCTCCCGCCAGCCTCAGAACGCCAGCACCATGCCGTCTTGGGCCACGGTGACCTTTCCGGTGCACCGATCGCCCATTCCGTGCGTGGACATCGCCCGCACCAACGCCCTAGTCTTCCGCCACCATGATGCCTTCGATCGCGCCGAGCCGATCGATCTCGGTGCGCACGACGTCGCCCGGCTTGAGAAACTGGCGCGGGTCCATCGCCGCGCCGATGCCGCCAGGGGTGCCGGTGAACAGGCAATCGCCGGGCTCCAGCGTCATGCCGACCGACAGGTGCTCGCCCTGCTGCCACACGTTGTAGACGAGGTGGCCGGTATTCGAGCTCTGCCGCTCCTCGCCGTTGACGTAGCAGCGGATGCCCAGATCATGCGGATCGCCCAGCTCGTCGGCGGTGACGATCCAGGGGCCCATCGGTGCGTGGGTATCGAAGCTCTTGCCGAGCGACCATTGCGGTACGGCATGTTGCCACATGCGCTCGGTCACGTCATTGCCGACACAATAGCCGAAGATCGCGGCAGACGCGTCGGCAGCGGCAATGTGCTTGCCGCCCTGGCCGATCACCGCCACCAGTTCGGCCTCATAATCCGGCGTCATCGTTCCGCGCGCGATCAGGATCGGATCATAGGGAGCGTTGACGCTGGTCTGCGCCTTGGTGAACCAGACCTGCCGCTCGGGCGTGCCGAGGCCGCTTTCGGCGATGTGGTCAGCATAGTTGAGGCCGATGGCGAAAATCTTGCCGGGGCGCTGAACCGGGGCTTCGAGCCTCACCGAAGCGAGCGGTACCCCGCCACCGCTTGCCGCTCTGGTCTCAAGCTCGGGCTTCAACCGGTCCCAATCGCGGATCAGGTCGATCATCGAGCCCGGCACGCCGGTCTCGACCACTGTGTCGTCGACGACAATCCCGGTGCGGCTGACGCCATCGGCAGTGAAGGTGCAGAGTTTCATGGATCAGGCTTCCTTGGGTGAGCGGGCAAAGAGGCGCTTCAGGCGCAGCTGCAGCGCGGTGACGAAAGCGACAAGGCCAGGCGGCGGGGCCATCCTGCCGGCGAACATCGGGTGCGGTGCGCCCCATTGGACCGCGAGCAGCGCCTGCATCGTCTGTTTGGCGGGTGGGTCGGCGGCGGTGAACAGATCTCCGTCGGTCCAGTGCTCCAGCTCGTTGCCGAACGGGTCTTTCCAGTAATCGAAGATCTGGCTGCCCATGATGTGCCGCCCCACGCCCCAGGCAGCCTTGCGCTCGCGGACCTTGAGATACTCGTGGCCAAGCATCAGGTCATCAAGGCTTTCGACTTCAAAGGCTGCGTGAAGCAGTCCGAGAGAGCCGGGGAGCTGGGCGAGAAAGATGGTGTGGTGATCGGACGGCACGTCTCCCCGGTCGCAGCGCATGAACGCACCCAGCGGTACGCCCGGCGCAACCTCGATCTCGTCGGAGGTAAGAAAGCCGAAACGGTCCTTCCACCAGCGCTCCGAGGCGCGGAAATCGCTCACCTTGAGCACCGCATGACCGATCCGGCGAACATGCGCCGGGGCGGGCTCCAGTCGGATCGTCTCGCGCTGCCGAGGTTTGTCGGCCGCGGAGTTGAACCGCGGGCGCGGGCAGGGGGCGGGCGCCTCGCATTGCTGGCCCGCGACCACCTCGACGCGGTATCCGTCCGGATCGGCAAGGCGGACGACCATGCCGCCGCCGGGCTCTTCCAGAGGCTCGACGGCAACGCCTTCCTGGGCGGCCAGAATTTCCAGATCGGCAATGCTGGCAGCGCGCAGCCCAACCGCAAGGAATGTTGCTGCCCCCGGCTCGGTTGCATGGATGAACGGTCGTCCGTCGCTGCCCTTGCCGTAGAGCCTTCCGCCCTGTTCGAAGCAGGAGAGCCCGAAATCCTCGAGAAATCCGCGCATCAATGCAAGGTCGGGCACGGCAAACCGCACATGCGCGATGTCCTCGACCTTGATGATCGCCATGACCCACTCCTTTTGTGCGTCCGGCATCGCATGCCGAATCATATATGACTATTTGGTCAAAATGGTTGATTTTGACTGTCTGGTCAAGTAGGGCTCGGGTATGTCCAGTCAGACGTTTCCAGAATCCCGGCCGTCCCGCACCGGGAGAACCCGCGTGGCTCTCATCGCTGCGGGGCTCGATCTCATGGTCGATCGTCCGATCGATGCTATTCCGATTGACGATTTTGTTGCACGGGCGGGGGTCGCGAAGGGCAGTTTCTTCAACCACTTCAAGGACAAGCACGATTTCGCCGCCGCCGTGGCCGCCGAGGTGCGGCTGGAGGTGGAGGCGGAGGTGGCGCGCGCCAATGCAGGCGTGAGCGATCCCGTCGCGCGCATCGCCGGAGGGATGGCCGTGGCCGCGCGTTTCGCAGTCGAACAGCCGCGCCGGGCGATGGTGCTGCTGCGCAGTCAGGTGCCCGCCACCAACCAGTCGCATCCGCTGAACCGCGGGCTCAGTGACGATATCGAAGCGGCGCTGGAACAGGGCCTGCTCCAGCCGGAGGCGCGCCAATCGGGCGTGCTCTACTGGCTGGGCCTTTGCCAGGTGTTGATGATGCACCTTGTCGAGACGCGCCCTTCGCGCCAGGTCGCCGCGGATCGGCTAGGCGACATGCTGCTCATGGGGCTGACCGGGCTAGGTGCTCCGGCCGCACATGTAGAAGAGATCGTGTGTGCAGCCCGGACGCAGCACGAAGGCATGGCATCCATCCCGGCTCGCCCAGTTGTGGCGAAGCGCTAGCGCGCAGATAGATCGCAAGGAGCCCGACAATCCCAGCAGGTTCGATAATCTGAACCGGGCGGCGCGCAATGCCGTCGCCGGGGTCTAATCACGGGACAGCGATGTGGCAATGCCCTCAGCCTGGTCGTTCAGCCCGGCACAGTCTACGCCGCCAAGCCGAGATATCGCCGACATCAAGCCGCAACTTGGACGTTACAACATGGACCATGCCCCCATCATGGCCGATTGGCGGTGGTGGGTCTCGCGTCCGGAATAAGGCTTGCGGCGGCTGGCGGAAGAGGTGGTATGATTAAGTTAAGTGTATGTATTTGATAATAAAATTCAATATTCGTCCGCTATACATATTCCCACGCCCTGTTCCCTGCGCATCAAAACGACGATTTCAGACCGTGCCTTTACTATGCCAAAATACGCTTTTGCTGTCGATGATTTTCTTTTGCCTACGGTTCGGGTTCTAACTTCAGAGTCAATTTGCGGATCGCCCTTGGCTATCGGTGGTTGACCTCGATCTTTGCTATGCTGAGCCGTGGTCACTGAGTGCCTTGGCATGCATGCGAACCTGACGTTTGGGTGGGCACACGATTGCCGTATCGGATGTGCCGCGGCAGCATCCAACAGCCCCGCCAAGGGCGGCTGAGGGTGGGCAATGGCGCTGGCCGCTCCCCGATGGAGCGGCCTCCATTTATCGGGGCTGTGCCCGGTCAGAACGCAAATGCGCCCTGACCGGTGGCAGTCGTGAAGGTGTCAGCTTCTCCGGCAGTATACCGCTCGCGACTTTGCTCGGTCCAATGCAGGAAACCGGAACGATCATGGGCGAACCATCCGTCCTCGATGCCGTGGATCAATGCCCATGTCACCTCGTTGGCGGGCAGGGTAGGGTAGTTGATTGGCCAATGGACTGCGCCTGTGTCGGGCTTGCAGGCGCACGGGGTGCTGAATGCCAGCATGCCGCGTCGGATGGCAGGCTCGGGAGCGTCGATCGCGGCCATGATGGCGCGGGCCTCCACCGGGGAGAGATGGCCGGTAGGCTTTCCGTCATGCCGGGAATAGGTGAGGCCGTAAGCCACAGCGCGGGCAATGTCCTCTGCCGTTGTATACTCGAGGGTATCGAGCAAGGCTCGCCACTGCCCGGCACTGACAAGATCCACCGCATGCCACCACTGGCCGTTCCGGGCCTTGCTGACGCCATGGGCATTGGGCGCGCCGTGCGCGTCCAGCGTGAGGCCTAGGGCGGCTTCCACATGCTGAACGAAGGGATGAGCAGCCAGCAGCGGGTGCATTAGGCCAAGGCAGGTGCCGTCGCCATTGTCCGCGCTCACCTCGATCGGAAACTGAAACAGCCGGGAGGGCAAGTTCCATGGATAGGGCATCGGGAAGTCACCCGGCACGGCAAGGCTGCGGTTGATGTCCAGAAGGAAGGTAGAGGCGGCAAGGCCGCGCTCCACGATCTGCGTTGCAAGGCCGTCCATTATGCGGCCTCCTGCATGTCGGCAGGGGTTGCCAGCTGGTGAAGATAGGCAACGGCGCGCTCGGCATGGGCTGCGGCCTGCACGATGGCGCGTTTGTCGTTCCTGATCACCTGCAGCCAGCTGGCGATGTAGCTCGCGTGATCGGCACGCGGCTCCAATGCCAGCCCAAGGTCGGCGGCAAGAAATGCGGCCCCGATCTCGGCCACCAACTCCTCGCGGGCATAGCCTTCGTCGCCCCATGATTTGCGACCGAAAGACCGATCAAGTCGGGTGGGGTGGCGCGTCCAGTGGACAGTCTCATGGCCGCGCGTGGTGTAATAACCGTGGCTGTCCTCGAATGCCGCGAAGGGTGGAAGCTGGATGCGGTCTTCGCCGATCATGTAACAGGCACGATTGCCACCATGGCGCACCTCTGCCGGGATGCTGGCAAAGAACGCCTCGGCGCGTGCATCGCGCTCGATGCCGGGAAGGACAGGGGCTGGTGCCTCGATGGCGGCAAAGCGCTCGGGCAAGCCCACGATCTGCTCCGCGTTGAACACGGTGTAGGATTTGAGGAAGCGGAAGCCTTCCTCGCGCTCTTCGCCGCTCTGCTCATCGGTGCGGGTTTTGCTGCTGCTGCCGTAATAGACGATAGGTGCGCCCTTCTCGCCCTTGCGCACCTGACCCCCAAGTGCCTGTGCCTGCCGGTAGGTCATCCATGTAGGGCTGGCATAGCCGAAGGCGATGGCCTCCAGCCACAGCAGCAGGACGTTGATCCCGCGATAGGGCTCGCCAGTCGCCCGCAAGGGACGGGTCACACGCCCGCCGAGCTTGTCCATGCTCCATGGCTTGGTCCACGGGCGGATGCCCTGCTCCAGTTCGGCCAGAATACGGTCAGTAATCCGGCTATGCGGGTCGAGAGTGCTTGCGGTCTTGGTCATGATGGTTTGCTCCTTCCTGATCCGCGCAGCGGGTCATGCGCCGCGCATGACCCCTGCCGACCCGGCGAGGGGCGGAGAGGGAGGGGGGCAAGTTCTGCCGCCGGGGGTGGTGCGGGCGCAGCGAAGCGAGCCTCGGCCCCAAGGCAGGACTTGCGGGGGAGGGAGAGGCAGAGCCCCTTCCTCCCCGCTCACAATCAAGGAAAAGCTGCGCCGGCATTGCCGGCGATCATCATCGGGCAGGGAGCAGCCCTGCCCTGGACCGGCCAGGGATCGTCACCCGTATGGGCGTAAACCGGCGCAGCCGAGTTACGGGCGTAAGCATAGAGCCCGCCCCGAAGGGGGCCGTAACGGATAGCTTTTTAGTCTGATTTTTCGAACGATCCGGCGGCAGCCGACCCAGCTCGAGACATAGAGCGTCGTTTGTCTTAGTTGGCGGCTCTTGATGGAACCCGCCATTGGGGTCGCGCAAACCAGTCGGTCGGCTAAAGGGGGGGTGGGAGGGCTACGGCGCTTTTCCACTTAGCTTGCGTGCACGTTCTCGACGCCGCTGTTCCCGACGGGCGTAGTTGTCGGCGAGGCGTTCGAGATCGGCCACGTCGATGCCCGGATCACGTCCGATCAGGAATGAGCCGGCGAAGTGATCAATCACCCACTGCGATGCCTGAAACTTGTGTCGAATTTCGCGTCGCGCCTGGGCTAGCTGAGCCCGCGTCGGTGAGACAATCCCATGTCTTCTCAGCACTGCCGTGACCGCGGCTTCCTTTCGCTGTCGGCCGGAATTCCCCCGGCAATTCACGGCGACATGTCGTGCCAGCGATTCAGCGAAGACTTTTTTGCAAAGCAGGATGTCGAGATCGGGTTTGAGGACACGCTCATAGGCTTGCGTGATATTCGCGCTCGCAAACACTTCGCGGTAGAATTCTGCAGTCCGCTCCTCCAGCACGCCGACACTGATTTCATTCTCGGGTGCAATTGTCAGGTACCACGGCGCGGGCAGCGAGAGCCGCAGCTGTGTTGCGAGCCACATGCCGAAGCACGTTGCGAAAACGCAGCACAAGTTGTTTTGCGTTGCGACGTTGATGATGCGGAGCCGAGCGGCGAGATCCCCCCAACTGCAAAATTCGTTGGCAGGTCTGAGATGAAGACCTTCGGCGGCTGAGCCGTGGCAGTCGAAATGCAGTATCGGGCGCAACCCCTCGCTGGCCGACGACGCAATGCTGTCTAGAAGGCTTAACAGCTCGTTGCGATCCCGAACCACCTTCTCTTCGAACGCGAAATGGCCGGCGGTCGCCATGACGGTCAAATCCTCGACCATGCGGCGGGATGGGTTGAGCTCATGGCTGGCGAGCGATCGAATCCAGATCACGCTGTTGATAAGGACCGTGTCGGTAAGGCTGATGCCGCTAGCCGAGCGCGAGATTGTGTCTACCACTAGCGTTCGAGCGCCACACGGAGCCTCCGGGCCCGTTGTTTGAACGCATCGTCTCCGCCTTCCAGAATGTTGCAGACCTGCTGCCGCATCGCCTCCTGATCGAGTCCGCCGGACTGATACGAGATTGGCGGCAGCTGGCCGGGCGTGTGTGCGCCCGCCCTTGCGACGATGATCTGGTCCGCGTCTGTATTCACGACGAGGTTGGCATTGTGGGTCACCATGATGATTTGTCGCTTCGCCTTGGAGGAGATGAACAGGTGCACCAGTTCGTCGTAGATCGACTTCGGGTCGAGATTCTCTTCCGGCTGGTCGATGATCAGTGGCCTATCATCCGCGGTGTCGAGCGCCAAATAGAGAAGCAGGAGCACGATACCTCGGGTGCCCGGGGACAACTTGGTGATGTCGGTACCTTCGTACTCAATGCCATACTGAAGCGAGATATGGTCGGAGCTGTAAAGCCATTTCGCAAAACGGCGTAGCCAGCCGCGATAGGCGACCGCGTCCTCTTTTTTGACGTTTGCGACTTCCACGAGCTCGTTCTGCCATTCGTCGGCAAAGTGCCGGAGCGCATCCTCGATCGCTGCTGCATCGCCCGTCTCCCAGGCGGCACGCATGTTGGTCGCGGCCCAGGTTTCAATCTTGCCCTTGCCCTTGAAGTCGCCGGCCCGTCGCAGATCGAAAAGCTTCTCGCCTTCCGCAGCCCAAGAGCCGACGTCAGCCTTGCGCGCTGCGGTGAAGGAGAGCTTTTCGAGCGTGCCTTTGCCTTCCTGAAGGCGGTCCATGAGCGGCTTGTAGAGCTGATTGAGAGCCGTCTCTTCCGCGATGACGGATTGGAAGACACGGATATAGGCTAAACGCCGATTCTTGTCGTGTTCCTTCGAACGTTCATGCCAGCCTTCGGCTTCCGTGAGGGCGGCACGTGCGGCTTCTAGCTCGCTATTCTCGGTGGCGATCCGCTGGCTCAGATTGACGAGTTTGCGCCGGGCATCCTCATCAATGTTGATGAGCAATTGCAGTCGGTCGCGCTCTGCCTCAAGCGACGCGAGCGTCGCCTTGTTTGGATCTGCGCCATTGCGAAGGTAGGATTTGGTCTTGTCTGAAAGCGCTGCCGGTGGCTTGCCGCGCCAGTCATCCGCGTTCTTTTGGGCTGTGGCAATCTTGGCCTTGAGGGCAGTGTCGACGTCCCCGGCATAACGCTGCAGGAAATCTTCCCAGTCTGCGTCTTCAAGACGCGTGGCGGTGTAGTTTGCCTTAGTTTCCCTCAGATTCTCAGGTGCTGTGAAGGCATGGAAGCCTTCCACTTCGTCCTGGAGGCGGAGCAACGCCTCCTTCGTCGATACGAAGTAATTAATGTTGCGATTGACCTTTTCGATCGCGTTGATGATGACCGTAAGCGCGTCTGCCCTGGTTTGCGTATCCTTGCTCGTGACGAGCTTTTTCCGGTCGTCTTCGAAGCCTTTGATCAGCTTCTCTTTCTGCTCGATCTTTCCTTTGAGGGAGACAATCTGGCCTTTCTTTTCGCGTTCGAGCCCGATTGCATCGGAGAGGTTGATCACCGCAGAGGCGTCGCGGTCTCGCGCCGCCCGAAAGCGACTTACGCGCAGGTCGCGCAATTCGTCGAAGCTCAAACAGCCGTCGGTTGCCGGCTGCGCGTCGAAGATGACGCGCTCAATCTCTTGCATCAATTCGTCGGTCATGCCGTCTGCCGAACACAGCTTTTCGACGAACTTCTGCGACAGGTATCGAGCGCTCGGATACCTGCCACCAAAGTCGGGATCATATTCATAGTCGAGAAGTTCGCGGTCGACCTCGTCGCCGGACCCCCAGATTAGCCGGACCTTGGCGCCCCCCAGCAGCGGCTTCGCCCGGTAAATGAAGGACGCCTCCGTTAAATGCTCGGCTGCCGCGTCGCATCCAGCTGCGATGGCGTCTGCGAGCGCGGTCTTCCCCGAGCCCCGCGCGCCGATGATGGTCACCAGCCCGGGGTTGAGATCGATAATCGGTGTTGTCGCCCAGGGAGCGTTCACTAGCTCGATCCGCGTGATCACGCGCGACGGCGGCGCCTGCATCGGTGGTGTGGTTCCGACATAGGCCCGGCCGCCGGGATCGATGACGGCTTGGCGCAGCGCGTCGAAGGTGGCCTCGCCTTTAATCCAGCACAGGCGGTTTTCATCGGGCTCACCGACCTTATCAGTCTCGTGTGCATCGCTCCCGTGGATGCAAGGTTTCAGATCACCATAGCGCTGGCGAATGACGTCCGGACCAAGGCTCTTCTTCCCTAACCAGAAATCGCGCTGCGCCGGGCTGCTCGCGAAGATGATATGGGCAAACCTCTCAACTTCCTGACGAATCTTGCCCTCGGCTTCTCCTTGAAGTCCGGACGTCCCATCGGTTTTGCTTCCCGCTACAGCAATCAGGATGTTGCGCTCTTTCGACGCCCAATGGAGGTCGCGGTAGACGTCCTGCAATTGCTGGAAGCTGACCTTGAATTGCGTTGCGCCCATCGCGATGGCGGCTTTTCCCTCCAGCTTGGAATCCACCGATTGCCCGAGGCGGATAAGGCCTTCTTCATTGCAATTGTAGAGCGTGCCGTCCGCGCGGAAGGTTAGCTGGGCCAGGAAGTTCCTGGTTTCCTTGAGGTGATCGGGATCATCGGGACAGACCAGCAGATGGGCATTGATCCAGCCGCCCTTGGGCAGGCCGAAATCCAGTCGAAGCTCGACGTTAGGGAAAATTAGATCGACCTCTGCAAGCCGACTATCTTCCGTCTTGGCTTTTCGTACTCGCTCATAGGTATCGAGGAGATAATAGTCGGTAATCCCAACCGCACGGATGGTCGGCGCCGAAGTCTCGATCTTCTTGAGATAAGCATCGAAGTCGGATTCCTCCGCACCAAACTGATCGTTGAGTGCGGTGCCGGGGGCATGGAAATGCGGATCCCAGCGCAACCATCGCGAACCAGAATTACCGCCTATTGATCTCTCGTTCATCAAGATATCCCCACCTAAGTCGTCGATAATCATGACATTATGGTCTTCGCACGGGGATGTTCGGTCAACAGATATATGGTCCGGCACCTTATAGCGGGGTTGCAGGCGCCGTTACCGACCCAGTTGCCGCTGGGATGACCGGGCGTTAAGATAAACTCCGATGTCAGCTGTAGACGGGAACGGTCATTCGGCGTGTCGCGCGGCAATGACTGCTAAGTCCCAGACCCTTCCGGCGGCTTCCGACCCAAAATGCGTCGTCCAACGATCGGCGTTCGAACGTCAGCGTCCGCCACGAGCTGCCATTCACTTATTCCGTTCATATCGCCCGCTGCTCGCCGAGCAGCCTTTGTAAGAATTGCCGCATTCCTGCATCCACGAACAGCTCCGCTACGGTGGTAAAGCTCGCCTCGTCGCTGAGCAAAAACACCGTATGCGCCAATGTGGAGGTGAAATGCGGGAGGAATCGTCGGCTTGACCTCCGAGCGCCACTAGCGACACATGAGACCATGTTGCTCGAAGATCATCGGCGCCGTGTTGCCAGGCTTTTGCGCGGGGAACGACGTGTAACTGATCTCGATCGGTTGTTCGCCGATCTTCGGATGCTGAAACCAGGCCGCTCCAGCGTCCAGGAGATTGGGCACTTTGCTGCTCACCGCGACGAGCGGGACACTGGAATCAGTCTCAACCGCGTCAATGACATCCAAATCAGCGCGAGGCTGTGGCAGCAGCAATTCGACGGCAAAGCGCCCAGTATCGATGACCTTCGGGAGGCCGCGCGCGCCAATTTCAACATCATGCCAGAGCCGCGCATTCGCGAGAGGCTCGGCATCTCCAAGCAAACTGCTCAGCAATCTTTCAACAAGGCGATAAGAAGGTATGAGGCCCGACTTCCATTGAAAGCACGCGAACAAGAGGTTTTGAAGGTTTTCGGTCTGAGCATGATGTGGCAGTTCGCATTAGACGATCTTACGCTTTGCACCGATTTCGCCGACCTGTTGGTCACCGAAGGAGCCTTGGTAGATTCCGATCGGATAAAATTTGAAAGCGCCTACCAGTTCATCAGCCTGTATGCCCTCTCGATCATGCACGGCGCTCGCCTTCGAATGGCCGACGGACAGACGACACAGCTCCGGCTAGCTTCCTCCGATTCTGGAATGCTGAGGATAAAGGCTCAAATACCGGTGACCGAAACGCCCAAGCCGGTGACCTCGAGCGTCCCGCTTTTCGAAACATCGCTGAGCGCGGCCGACTATTGCGAAGCCGATCTGCTCGACCTGTTTGGTGATGCGGTGCCGGCGGAAATCTCGGGAGATCGGTTGGTGGCCCTTGTCTGAAACGCTAACCGATGTGTGGGATGGACGACGCCGGCATCGCAGCGAAAAATGATCTTGCGATCTTCGACCTACGGATGGTCGCGACGGAGCGTCTGGATTCGAGGCTTTCGACCTAGGGTCAGTACCCGTTGATCAAAGTTAGAAGATGATGGTGGCTGAGAGGGCGATGGCGGAGAAGAATGCGATGGGGCAACGGTCGTATCGGGTGGCGACCCCGCGCAAATCCTTCGGGCGGCCAACCATGATCTTGATGCTGCAACGACGCCGGTAGCGGCACTTTTCGTATCTGACTGGTTCGTTGCGCAATCTGTTGTCCGGGATACGCGGCTGGATGCCCTTGGCGCGGAAAACGTCCGCAAACCAGTGGGAACTAGCGGCGCCACTTTGCGAGTTAGCGATGGGCTGACGTGCGCGCCGTTGCCGTCTCACATGTCCTTGTGCAATTGGGCTTTGGCGCGGCCAGCGCCGGCGCGGCTTAACTGGAAATCGCGCCGCGCGCTTCGGCCGTTCTGGCCTTGGCGTGCGGCGTTTTAGACGTTGGGGATGAGGCTTCCCTGACGCCACAGACGGAAGCTTGTGCCGCCCGAGACCCGCTCGCGGGCGTGACGAAAGGCGACCTTGCTGGTCTCGCCCTGCAGCAGATGATGGATGAGAAAGCTCTGAAGGAACTGAGAGGCGATCGCGCCATGCACGCTTTGATAGGCGCCGACATAGGAATCGCAGACAGCAAGCCTCGAAAATGGTTTGCCCAGTGGCGCCTGTCCCGCCTGGCAGGCCAGATTGACGAAATACTTGGGCAGGACGCCCGGGATCGCCAAGACCGGTTCGAGCTGCGCAGCGGTCTGCCAGCCATCGGCGGCAAAGCGCAGGCCGCTACCATTGCCATGCGCGATCAGAACAATGTGGCTGTAGGCGGCATGATCGCGCGCCCAGATCGCCGTCAGCTCCGCAACGGACCTGATCTTGTAGAAGCGCACATAATCATCCGAGGCGAGCAGGCGGCAGAACTGCGTCACCGACTTTGACAAGGGATCGAGCAGGGTCGGCTCGGTTTCCAGATCGCCAATGCAGATGATCAGAAGCCCGATATTGCGCTGGCATTTTGCGCTCGAAATCCAGTGATCTTCTCCGCGAAAAAGAATGCGCACGCTGCGACCCGCAATTTCCTCAACCCGCGTTTCGACAAATGCCGACGGGACATCATCCACATCGAGCATCGATGCCGGCACGAAGATGCGGTCGCCGACCGCCAGATTTCTGGCCATGCTCCTCCCTCTTGTCCGCCTTAGCTCGTTGGGTCCTCTTCCGTCTGAAGCGCGTCGCCGCCCATAACCAGGCTTGTCCAGTCGGGAAAGGCGCCGCGTTCCAGTATCGCATTGAAGGCCCGTGTTACCAGCCGATCGGCGACGTCCAGATCAATCTTCGACTTGGTGAGGACGCCCGAGTGCACCGCCTGGCTGCGCGCCTGGTAGAGCGCCTTCATGTCCGCGAAAATCGCCGCGCGGTCGTCAGGGTCGCGTCCCAGCAGCCATGCTGCACGGCCGCCGATCTTGTGCGCGATCTCGGTATTGGCCGGGCTGTGATCGTGCATCAGCACGATCTCGGCAGCCATGCCAAGGTCGAGTGCCCGATCGACCGGACTCGCCGCCAGCCGCGATCGGCCCAAGCGGTCGATCGCCCGCGCCAGACTGGCATCCCCCTTGAAGCCTACGAGGCCGTGATAGGCGCGCGCTACATTCGCGCCAGCGACCGGAAAGGCGACCAACGGCATGGCGCCAAATGTACGGGACGCCTGATTGCCCTTGCCAGCGACGAACAGGCTCTTAGGGTCGGGTTGCAGTAGCAAGAATGGTAACTCAACCGGACCGACACTCGCCAACAGGCAGGCAAGCCGCACCCGCTGGCGCACCTCTTCGCGTGCCGCCAATGCCGGCATGGTGACGCTCTCACGGATCGCCTCCCCGCCGCGCAACTCGAACGCCGGCCTGACTGTATAGCGCTGGCGAAGCACGCTGGTGCCTGTCGCCACCGGCAGCCTCTGCAGCGGGATGCGGTGGGCGAGCGAGTCAATAATCTCGTCCGGTTCGGCCTCCAAAGAGATGCCGCCGCCAAGATCGATCGTGCCGTCGAGTTGCACGCCGAGGATCGGCGAGAGCTCGGAATAGGCGCCGACGTTGCGCGCTAGTTCGTCTGCAAAAGCGGCAAGAATCGCCTCGCTCGGCATCTTTTCGACCAGCCGGTCGATCGCCCAGTCGCCGAGACGGCCCTGGGCGACCGCGCCACCACCATCGCCTGTGAATATCCAAGAGTCGCCATAGGCGGTGAACGGTTCGACAGCACGCAGCGCGTCGCCAAGCGATTGGCGGCGGTCTTCACGCCACAGCCCATAATGTTTGCCGCGATGAATCGCAGTCAGCTCAGCGCGCGCCTGCTCAAGCAGTTTTATGGCGTCGTCGTCAGCCAGCGTTTTGCCCTCCAGCCTGCATATCAGAGCCTTGTCCCGCGCATTTCAGCGGTCTGGTTGACCACCAGAGCCGCCGGAAGCTGGAAAAAATCGAACAGCGCATAGAGCGGTTCAAGCAGGGGGTGCAGAATTTCGGGCAAGTTGGCGTCGATCGCCAACGCTTCGACGACGGTCGCCATCGTGATCGCGTCCTGCCGCGCGACATGGCCTTCGAACAGCAATTGGTGGCCGCTGACGCTGGTCAGTTCTCGCCCGGCGAGCCCTTTATAATGAAGCTTGAAGCTGATCGTCGCCGGCCCTTCGACCAAAGCGGCGGCCAGACTGCGCGCCTGCATCAGCACTTCGCCGGTGCGCCAGATCGGCAGGCTGATATCGAGCAGAGTTCCCGGCGGTGGCGGATCCCGACCAGCTCTTCCCTCCAGCCCGTCCTCCTGTAAGCCCCGCAGCAGAAAGGCGAACCCATCAGGAGAGATACGCCAGAAGTCGGAATGGGCTGCATCATGACTGCCCGGCTGCTCGGTGTCGCCTCCCAGCCAGCACTCGACGACATTATCGTAGGCATAGGGCGCGATGCCCCGGCGCGCCGGATACCAGAAGGGTGGCCAGCCCGAATGCCGCACCACCGCCTTACGGATCGCCTCCGCGAAAGCCGCGCCCTGCAGTTTCCGCAGATCGCCGCCCAGCTCATAGGCGAACCAGTGATAGCCATGAGGACAGCGCGCCGGGTCATCCTCGGGAAGCGCGTCGCGCAGGGTCTCCCACCGCGCAAGCGACCGCTCGATCCAGGCATCGAGCCGCTCCGGCTGCACTGGAGCAGCAGCCTGCGGCACGGCGCCGGTGATCAGGCCGCGTATCTGATCAAACAGCTCGTCGCGCCGGTTGGCGAGGCAGCGACCGAGCAAATCGTCCCAGTCTTGGGCGCTCCCCGGCACCTCGCTGCGCGGGCCGGGCTTGCGAATATAGATGCTGTTCTGGACGACGATCTGACCATTGGGCCCAGCGCGCCGCGAGCGAATCGGCGAGCGATGCCCGCCCGGCACGACGATGATCGGGAACAACGCCCCCGCCGGATCGGGCACGATGTGCACCGCGCAATGAAAGGGCGGGTCGGCGTAATTCTGGATGATGCCGTTGATGCCATCCTGGTCATAGCCATCCAGCGTCGCGGGCCGTCCCGGCGCCTCCACTGCCGAACCGCCAGCTTCCTCAAGACCCAGCAGGATGAACCCGCCGCCGTGATTGGCGAGTGCCAGCGCCGCCTTGGCGAAGGTGGCCTTGGCATCGTTGTCCTGCGCAAGGTCGAGCCAGTTCTTGATCTCGAGGCCTAGATCTTCGCGCGGATCGATGAGAAGATCGGCCAAACGCGCGCGACTGAATTGCGACGCCATATCAGTCCGCTGCCTCAAACAGACAAAGCGCGATGCCAGTCATGATGCGGTTCTTGGACATGTTGTCGGGATTAATGCGATCGCGCTGGCATTGGAAGCAATTGCCTGCGCAATTTCCGCTTTTTCGGACCTTTGTTCAACGAAATGGCGTGGCCTCGTTGCTGGGTGCCAAACTCTGAACGGGACAAGCACTTTTGCCGGGGCCGGTCGTTGTCCGGTCGAAATCATTGGCATCTGACCGACTTCCCGCCCGGCTGCGCGGAACTTCTCGCGCCCGCTTCGCCAAATCAGCCCAAGCCTCCGTTCCCCCGCTGCCTCTCCGGCTTGCCCATTCCGCCATGTCCTCGTGAGATAGCAATTCTAGAACCGCTAATGTCCGCTGCTACTGGGAGCTGACTTTCGTCAGCGAACCTGCGAACGACGACTTTGTCCCAACTTCGGAAGTTCGGAAAATTGGCCGGGAGGAGATTGGCAGCTTTCAGCGCGGCAACAAATGAAAGCGGACACTCAGGTAAAACACAGGGCGAGTTTGCAGTCGCCAACATTGGAGACATTCCATTATCAAAAACAGGTCGTCGAAACCTGCCTGTCATTCATCAAGCTGTAGCGGCGGCTCGAGCCACCTGCCTTGGGTCGCTCGCGATCACCAGTTTCGAAGTAAATCTGAAAATGTGTACATTCGCGGGGTATGCGATGAAAAAGGGTGACGCCTTCTATCGGGGACAACTAAAAACCGCAAATTGACTCAACTTGCACTTGATTGAATGGTGGTGGCGATCAAAAGCGACCATCACGGAAAGACGTGCCAATGAGGGTGGAGGCGATCGGATGACTTTGGACGGCCTATTGACGGTGCTAGCGTTACTCGCGGCAATATATGCCGTGCTGCCTGCGGTCCAGCGCCTTAGGCTCGGACTCGCATGGAAGGGCCAGGCGCTGCTAGGGATCGTCGCCGTTGGAATCATCCTTGCGCTAGAGCTATATGAGGTGCGGCCGCCCGCTTGCCCATCCATGTTCGGCGGCGTCTGTCAATGGCTTGTTCTGCCGGAAGGCGAGATCGGCGTGTCGCGCAAGGTCGCGTTCCTGATTGCGTTCGGCTGGCTCGTTCTTGCGGTGGTGATACACAAACGCTCGCGCCCCTCTCTCGGAAGCGTTCCTACATTTACGCAGCTCGCCCAAGACCTTCTAGACGAAGAGCAATTTGGGGATGCACTCAAGCTGTTGGAGCCTAGGATGGATCTGTTGGCGCGAGCAAGCCGGAGACGCTGCTGGCAACAAAGGCTGCATGATTGGCTCGAGGAATTTGGCCCCACTGACCCGAATTCATGGGCCGCGTTGGCGCGCAAGCCGGGCGATCGGCGGTTTGCAGGGGAGACCTGGCCGACTTGGGCCGCGCGGCCAATCCGTCTGCTAGCACGCGTCGTGCCAGATTATCAGCGCGCCGAATCTGCGGCGAGCGACATGCTCCAGATGCTGTTAAACTCATCGACACTGCTCGAATATGTCGCCGAACGCCGTCCCTATTTCGGCATCGCCCTGATCAGGCACCACGTCTACGGGGCGGCCGATTTCAGCGAACGGTTCCTATCCCGTATGGTCGCCAGCCCGGGCAGCGCACTCTATAATGAACTGGCGACCAATCTAGTCACGGACGGTCCGATTGCCTATGCCCTTCCGAGCCGCAACAGACTGCTCCACTTCCTCTTCGCTGATGCCCGGCATGCTGAACAGATCTCTGCGTGGAAAGGCGTTGGCGGCTATATCGAGCGACTGCTGGATGGCGAGGAGCGGCCTGACTATTGGATATGGCTGAACGGGGATCAGCGCTGGTTCGAGGACGAACAGTATCGCGATCCAATCTTCATGGGCTTAGTGTTTTTCGACATCATGGTGCGCTCGGCCGCGCATCAGAATGTGTTGGGGCACATGTGGCTTTACTATCTCCGACACTTTGCCCGTCGTCTCGAGGCGGGATATGATTCGAGCGGCGAAGGAATCGACCAGGAAGCCGAATTTCCGGTCCGCGCCGCGCGTCTTCTCTACGAGCTGACCCAGGTCTTGAAAGGATGGGTCGAGCTCTTCGAGAACCTCCCCGAAGATTCGGTCCATCGGCAATTCCCGGCCCGGCGGGATTCACCGGGCTCTATTCCGCATGCCGCTGCACTCACGCTAGGCGATGTGCTGGCAACGGTCGCCTTGTCGGATCGCATTGATCGTCGGGTTGCCCAGACGCTTAACGACGTAATTTTGCGCAGTATCCACAACTTCCATGATGACGACGCTGACCTGTCACGGATGCGGGAGTGGCTGATCCAGGCATTACTCGATGGGGGCAACACCGCCGATCGTCGGCGCTATTACAACAGGCTCGCAGACCTATTCGCCGACACTGACCATATCCTTCGTCACGAGATCGAGGACTACGCGACCGAGCTCCAAATCCGAAGCAACGAAGCTGACGCCGCCTGACGTTATGCTGTGGGGCATGCGCCATTCTCCTGCGGCGCCCCCGCACCTATCTAAGGCTTAGATGATCGAGGCAAAGACTTGAGGGGGCCAAGATGAGTGACGACAATGCAGATCTCGTCGAAACTGACGAGGATATTGAGGTGCCCTCCGAACCGCAGTCGCTTTATCAAGAGGTAACGGCCGACGATTTCGCGTCAGTCGATCTCAACGCGTCCACCGGCAGTATGACTCGTCTCGATCGCCATGCGCTAGTTGATCTGTTCTGGTCGAAAATCAAGGAGGCGGTCGATGGCGGTGATACGCGGGCCGAGCGCGTCTTTCGCCTTATGTCGGCGCTGGTAGGCCTGCATCTCCGTGTCGAAAGCGAAGGCGATCCGTTCGGTTTGCAGTGGCAAGACGCGACGCGCCGAACAGCGATTCCGTATGATTTCCGGGGAAATCAGAGCGAAGTCCTCGCCGATCTGGCGCCCAGCATCATCCATCCGACGCTGCGCGCGCGCTTGGCTGACGTCGCCTATGAGACGGGCGTGCGCCGGGCTGGCCGAACGGCGGTAGATGCCTATTGCGAAGTCGCGCGCCGCATTGCCGATGGCAGCGCCGCGCTGGAGTTTCCCAACATCGGAACGCGGGCGATGGACTGCGTCAAGCCGATTGAACGCAGCTTCATGATCAATGCCCGTATCGCCAAGCGGGGAACACTGGTCGAGCCGATCGCCGAAACCTTGCGCCTCGCTTTCGACAACGCGGTTGCCGAACGGGCCTATTTCCCGCTCGCCCAGCTTGGGCGGCGCGTCCTTCAGCACAAGCTGATCCCCGCCAAGGAAGTTGCCGAAACCGCCGCCAGCCTCGCGTCCACCGCCCCGCCGGAAGAATATGACATGGCGGTCAAGGAATGCTGGAACCTTGCGGCCGACGCCTATGGCCGCGCGGGCGACGAGGATGCGAGCCGCAACGCCGCGATCAAGTCGATCGAACGGACGCTCGCTATGGCCAATACCGTGCCATCGAGTTCTGCAAAGGCGCATTGGGTCAAGCAGGCGCTGCGCGAATTCCGAGCGCGGGGCGATGCCAAGGATCGCGTCGATGAAATGCGCCGCCGCCTGCGCGAGTTGCAGGACAAGGCGCTGGACGAATTCTCAGGCATTCCCGTCAAGCTCGACGGGATCGAAGAGGTCCGCGACCAGACCTACGCGCAGTTCAAGGCGCTGGGCCTGACTGACGCGCTGCGATCGATGGTCGGTTTCTCCAAGCCCGATGATGTCGAAAAGCTCAAGGCACTGGTGCTCCAGCAGGCCAAGGACTTCCCGCTCTCGAACCTTTTCGCGACCAGCTACGCTGACCATGAGGGCCGCGAAGTGGCGCGCGGGCCGTCACTCGACTTCGGCGATCAGCCGAGCGAAGCCTGGTACAAGGAACATGGCATCCGCCACATGTCGATCGTCCGGCGCTTTCGGGTTCACGGCAATATCGAGCCCGCTCGCCAGGCGGTGCTGGAGCGGTTTTCGATCAACGAACAGCATATGCTGCCGATCGTACAGATGAGCAGCTTCATCCCTGCCGGGCACCATCACATCTTCTCGGTGGGCTTCGCGCGACTGTGGCAGGGCGACTATGCGACAGCCGGGCACCTGCTCTTGCCGCAGATCGAGAATTCGCTCCGCCATATCCTCCAGATGTCAGGACGGGACTCCGCTAAGATGGAGGAAGACGGCATCGAGGGTGATCGGCCGCTCAATATCCTGCTGGGATATTGCCGCGCAGACCTCGAAGCGATTCTCGGCGTCGATATGGTATGGGAGCTCGATGTGCTGCTTAATTTCCGGCCCGGTCCCGCGCTTCGGCACGAGTTGGCGCACGGCAAGCTGGGCTGGAATGCCTTCTTCTCCGACGAGGCGATCTCGGCGTGCTGGCTGGTCTATCTGCTGACGGTCTCGCCGCTGCTGCGACATTGGGACAGCCACGTGGCGCCCGCAGTCGCCGTGATGACGCCCAGCGGCGAGATTTGATCCTTTCGGAAATTCAGCCGCACAATATCAGGATGAGTCGGCCGGGCGCTCACGGACGCGCCGCCATACCTCGCTCTGGGAAAAGGGGCGAACGACCTTGCCGACGTCCGTGATCGGGAAATCTGCGGACGCATAAACTTGCCGCATCGCCGCCTGAAAGAGCGCGAAATTGACGGCAGCGACGATGCTTTCATCAACGACATTGGCGCCGCCGTGCTCGAAACTGTCGATCACTGCGAGATTGTGACTGATCGGGAAGATCAATGTGGTGTCGGTGCAGCCGAGCCCGACGCCATAAGGTCCGCGGTTCATCGTCTCGTCGTTCCACCGTAGCGAGAACGGACGATCCGAGGTGATGAACCCCGCCGAGCCCGGCGGCGCGATCAACAGCGTCCATTTTCGCTGCTCCAGGATTGGCAGGATTGACGGCCACAGCAGGATTTCCTGCTCGATCAGTGTCTCTTTCGTGGCATTCGCCACGATGCTGCCGCCCTCAACGGCGGCTCGCGCTTGCTCATAGGGGATTGGGTCGCCACCAAGCTCCGGTCCCATCTGTCTTGTAACCGCGTCCCACCGTTCTGGCGTGGCGACTATATTACGCATCATCATCGATCCGACCTGGCTTATGAGCTGGTCGCGCTGATTGCGAAACGCCGGATTGGAGATCGCGATACGCGCGATCAGGACATGCACGAATGAAAAATCGTCACTGTCTTCGATCGATCGCGCCGAGATGATCCGCCGAAACGCCTGATCGCCGAGCGCTTCCAGCTCCGCGAGCTTGCTTTCCACGATGTTGGGATCCTGGCCCTCGATCTCAATGCGATTATAGTCGCGGCGTGCCGCGACATTGCGCGGCCGGGTTACGAAACCCTTCCGGTCCTTGAGGTCGAACACGGTCAGCTTGCCGTCTTTCGAACGCGGCTTCGCAAAACCCTTCAGATAATATTGCGGGACGAAATGATGATTGCGTGCGCCGCCATCGGCATCGTTTGTCATGTGCGCAGTGTATCCGAAACTTAGCTACCACAGAACAGTAATTGCCCACCCTGGAGATGGATAGCTCGTCTCGATACATGGCAATGGCGAGCGCCATGTCCGCGATGGGCGCGAATGTTGCGCACCAGTTTTCAGTTTGAAACGGCAGCTATCCTTGCCCCGCGCCACGAAGGGCAAGTTCCAGATCGTCCGACATTGCTGCTGCTCGGCGATGATCAATGCGACGTCCGCTTTCGGAAATATGCCCGTAGTGGTCGAATGGATGAGATTGAGGCGCAAAGCGGGGATCACATGCCGACCATCGGCGGTTGATGACAAAGCCAAAAAAGAGCTGAATGCGACAGACCTTCAGTCGGCAATGGAATGCATTGTGTGTCCGTTCCGCGCGGATGCCACTTAGGTAAATTGTGGCTTTGTGCTGGGACTGCTGCAGCGACGTCGCTCGATCAACTGACGCAGGCTTTCAGTCAGAACGAGTGTGGCTGCTCCCATTTTGACCACCTCAACCTCGCCCCGTGCGATGAGCAGGTACAGCGTGCTGCGGCTGATGCCAGTATACCTGCAAGCATCGGGAACCCGCATGGTGATGGGCTCGATTGATAACGGCGAGGATGATGGGAAAGGCGTTCCAGGCATAGAGGCACCAATTTGATTGAGAACAAGGTGGCTGGAAGGGGCGACCGCGCCTTCTACCAGACACCGGTAATTATCTCCGTGCCGCGCTCTGCGTGCCACAAGACATTTTCACGCCAACCTATCCGTTTGCATGATTGCTGAAGCGGCATCCATCAAACCTCACCTCGGCGAACGAACTAAACTTGGCCCACGGCTACAGAGGCAGCTCGACCATGCTTGGGCCAGTCGGCAGGTTGCCAGCTGCGCCGAAAAAGGGGGTAACATTGGCTCGCGACAGGGCCAAATCTGGTCACCCATTAGCCGCTTTTTGTCCGCCATTATCCCGTCCGACGAGGCAGCGATGCGCCGCCGCGAAACCCCGCAGAAAACCGCCACTTTTGACGTTGGCGGCGTCACGAGGCAGCGGATTGGCACCTCGAAAAGTGGCAGAAATCCTGCATGCACCCGTGCGTAAGGTGTGTGACTATAAAATGTGGGTCCGATGCGAAGCATCGCGGCCCTGCAACCCAGCCGGATTTGATGCCGGTGCGGTGGCAGAAAATGGGTGCGGCTGGGGCTGCCGAACGGACGGCTCGAACGGTCTTCAAAGGGTGAGATTTGCGGGTCGGTGGCGGCAGAAGGACAGTGCGAGGCCGTCGTCCAGGTCCGGCTCACGAATCTACGCACTCAACTCGCTGCAAGAGCTTTCGCTTCAAGGTCGGCGATCCGTTCCGAGCAGATAGCGTGGACAGCCCGTCCGAGCTCCTCCACGCACCCGCCAAGCCACAAAAGCTCCTCTTCGGTAATCCGATAGTGCCTCGAGTAGCGAGCCTTCACATATGCCTCTTTCAGCTTCTCAAAGCGGGCACGATCAAGCCGGCTGTCACGAGGCCAGGCATCGACGAGACGCATATCGATCCGCTCGGCCTGGGTGCGCAGAAAACCAAGGTTGTGAACGTGAGGGGTGTAGAAGGTGCAGACCAGCAGAACGCAATGGTAAAGCGTCTCCGTGGTCTGGTGGAGCTCAAAGGCGGTTTCTTTCAGGTGACCCTTTTCGATGCCGAACTTTGCAAAGTCATGTCGGCGGATCGCAGCAGGAAACCACTCGTCAAAATACTCGCGCGCCATGGCTAGCGCCTGCTCGGGCGTCTTCGGCTTGGGTGTGTGCAGCTCCCGGTCGTCTGCCTCGTGCAAGGCGATGCCGTCCTTCGCCACATCCATGAAGAAATACCGGCCATGCGCCAGCCCGTCGTTCACCTCCTGCAATGTGTGAACGATGAAGTTGACCGGCGTGTGCAGCGTCCGGTCGATGGCAAGTTCGCGGATCAGACGGTCCTCGAGCTTCAGCCAGTAATCGACCCGCTCGGTGAGGCGCTTGTCGTTGACGATGATCAGCAGATCGAAGTCGGAGCGATAGCCCTTGGCCGTGTGCGGCTCATCGACCCAACCACCGCGCGCATAGCTGCCATAGAGGATCAGCTTCTCAATCCGGCCCTTCTTCTTCCACTTGTTCGTGGCCAGCGCCAGGGCGTCTTCGAACTCCTCAAAGATGATCTGCTTCACGCGCCCAAGCTCGCGCTGCTTGTTGGCAGGTAGATGATCGAGGTCGGTTCGCATGGGCAGCGGCACCCTGTAGAGATGACAGACGATTGGCAAGGTGGAAGCAGCATCACCAGCGCCAGAACTGCCACCAGTCTGGCGGCTTTTCGCTAGGCATCTGCATGAGCACGAACAGGGCATTGGCAAAATGCTGTTCGACCTGTTCCAGGCTCATGCCGTGTTTGGCGGCAAGCTGGCGGTACGTCAGCTCATCGACGCGGATGCCGAGGAAGATCTCACGGTCGAGCGGCTCCATCCGCTCGACCGCTCGCTCAAACCTGCGCAAGCGCCTGCGCTCTGCGCGCGACAGGCGGGGCACCTCAACTCTCCTTGTCGCAGTACGCCGCCCATTCGGCCATCATGATCCGGCGCTTCTCCAGCAGGTTGCCGCGCCGGTAGGCCGCTTCGGTCTTGTTGGCGACCATATGGGCGAGGGCGGCTTCTGCCACGTCGCTGGGGTGGTTTGTCTCCTCGCTCACCCAGTCGCGGAACGATGAGCGGAACCCGTGCGGGGTGTAAGGCTGACACATCTCCTTCATGAGCTTGGACAGCGTCATGTCGGACAGGGGGCGATTGTTCTTAAAGCCGGGAAACACGTAAGGCGATTCCCGAAGCCGCAGCTGGGCGCAGCGGCGGATGATCCGCAGCGGTCGAGGGCTGAGCGGCACGACATGCTCGCGGAATGCCTTCATACGCTCCTTAGGGAGCGTCCAGAGACCACTTTCGAGGTCAACCTCATCCCAGGTCATGCCGCGAACCTCGCCCGATCTGGCAGCGGTGAAAATGGCAAATTCGAGGGCAAGGCGGCTGAACGATTCCCTAGCGCGCAGCTTCTGGATGAACTTGGGCACTTTCTCGTAAGGCATGGCCGGGAAGTGACCATCGCGGCGCGGCTGGCGGGGCAGGCCCTTGGTGATCGCCCGCATGGGAGCCTCGCTCTCGCGATAGCCAGAGGCATAGGCCCAATCGAGCACCATCCCGATCCGCTGCCGCACCCGCCGCGCAGTCTCGGGCTTGGCCAGCCAGATTTCCATCAGCACATCGCGGATCATCGGGCCGGTGATCCGATCAACCCTCATCTTGCCCAGCTGCGGGAAGGCGTACATTTCCATGGTGCGCATCCATTGGACGTGGTGCTTGCCGTTGCGCCAGGTCTTCGAATGAATGTCGAAGACCTTCTGCGCTGCGTCCTTGAAGCTGGGCACAGCTTCGACCTTGCGCCGCTCGAACTGCGGGTCATAGCCCTGCTCGACCTGACGGCGCACCACAAGCGCTCGCTCGCGAGCCTCTTCCAGTCCAACCGTTTTGCAGCTGCCCAAGCCGAAATCTCTTCGGTGGCCCTTGTGCTGCACCCGGCAGACCCAGCTGCTGGTCCCTCCCGGCCTCTCATAGCGGAAAAGGCCGTCGCCAAAACTGACACGGCGGCTGGACTGAGCCTTACCTTCCGGACCGGTGTTCGAAGTCGTTTCCATGGACCTGATCATAAAATTTGTTCCCACATTGGCAAAAATGTCGGTCTGGACGACGTGGGACACACAGGGATCC